>Ga0209148_1000239_pt1 | contig 87710 bp, 75 predicted proteins | sample AraplaCol_mMF_r2_2_FD_184288 | JGI IMG/M metagenome (GOLD analysis project Ga0209148, IMG submission 184288) | Arabidopsis root microbial communities from North Carolina, USA - plate scrape CL_Col_mMF_r2 (SPAdes) (version 2) | ecosystem: Host-associated > Plants > Roots > Endosphere | place...
ATATCTGGAGCGGGAGCCGCTGGACAACCACCATCAGGATCTCTTTGCTGCCGATATTTCCAACGGCCAGCGCAGGCTCAAAGAGCTTGCCAGCACGATTTCGCACCTGAAATTCGTCAAGGCCGCCATGCTGACGCGTTTCCCCGATTTCAAGCCGCCGCAGCTCAACAGCTAGCCGCCATCTGCTTTACGGGAGCGTCCAGCGCTTACGCTGACGGATGCGCGAGCGGCGCCGCGGCAATTCGGCGCTGCTTTGCCGTTGGGCGTTTCGACCGTCTTTGCTATGGTCCCGTCCCGCGGCGTGGATCGAAGGAGTGAGCAAGGTGCCCGTCAGAAATATGCAGAGGTTGCTGGGACTAGCATGTCTGTTCGTGCTGGCCGCTCCCATGACGGCGTCAGCCATTACCGCCGAAGTGGCTCGTGCGTGTGACGCGGCGGTCGCCAAGGCTTTCCCTCCAAAGCAAGTGGGCAATCCGGCCGCCGGCAGCGCCAAGGGATCTGCCAAAGAGCAGCGTGACTATTTCAGCAAGTGCGTGGCGAACAACGGCAAGGTTGACGACGCGCCGGCCGATGCGCCCAAAGACAGCAAAGCCAAAAATTAGCCAGGCGACGCGGCAAGCTGGTCAGGACGTGCCGCTGCCTAACGAGGCGGCGGGCAGGGGGAATAGAACGCACCGTTCGTTGCGTTGATGCGCTCTACGCACTGATTGGGATCGGTGATGGTCCCCGCCACCGTGAAGTCGTAGCCCATGCCCTTGACGACGACGACATAGCGACCCGGGGCGAGCGTGAAGCCTTCCTGCTCGGGCTGCAGCAGCAGCATTCTCGGCTGGTCCTCAACGGGCCCCACCTTGTAGGGGTAGGACATGCTGCGGATGACCCAGGAATCGCCGGCGCTGACCATAGCGGCCTTCCCGGTGGCATCGACGCCCATCGCGCGCGACACTTTGGCGACGACCCGAACCTCAGTCACGCTTGTGTCCATCCCTCCGTCCGCGCGGAATACGATGAACCTGACATCCCCGCTCGTCAGATTGGTCGCGCTCGGGGTGTTGATGGCCGCGGAGATCGCAACGCGCCGGTCCGGGATCTTTCCGGGGACCGGCTTGAGCTCCTGGAGCTGGCCGTCGCTCAGGGCGTAAACTCCAAACGTTGTCGGCAACGGCATTGAGGGCTGCGCAGGCGGCGCCGGTTCCTTCGGACCGTCGGGGGCGCGTTCGGCGGTCTCGCTCGCCGGGGCGGGCGTGGCGACGGGCGCAGGCTCCGGATCCTTTGTCGCGCGCGGCGATGTCGGGATCTGTGAGGAGACCAGCTGCGACAGCGCAGCAAGTTGCGTCCTCAACCTCGCCCGATAGGCCACGGCAACCGAAACGCCGACCATCAGCAAGAGAACGGCGGCCAATCGAATGACGGAGGTGAAGGCGCCGCTTCGTTTGGGACGAGCTGGAGGCCTGGGTGCTACAGGACGGCGCGGCGCCTCTGCTGCCGCGGGAACGGGTGCAACAGTAGAAACAGCTGCCGCTGCCGGAATGGGTGGGGGAGACGGGAGGCTGGAAGGCGGAGGATTTGAGGTAGCTTCCTTCGCGACGTTTTGCACCGGCGCCGCCGCCGCGCTGCGCTCGAAGGAGCGCTCGACCTCTTCGATCGCCTGCTCGAGGACCTTCTGGAAGTCACGCGATTCCCGCGCGTCGGCGTGGGTAAATTGCTCGAGCAGCTTGATGCGGGCGAGCTCATAGACGAGCTCCCGCATCTGCTTGGGGTCGCCGGATATGCCGCGGATTTGCTCCGACAGAAGACGGACAAACCCAGCCTTGATCTTTCGCGTCTTTGAGGCGTTGGCCGCAGTGTTGCCGGGTTCGGTCATCAAGGCCGATCAAGTAACCCGGATGAGGCTGTTTCGCTAGGTTTTTCCGCGCAAAACCTGCGTGGTTGGGGGCGTCTCGTCATCGTCAAACCTGAGAGAGCAATTCGCCGGACCGCGCCAAGAAGCTTGCTTTTGGGTGAAAACCTGTGACATTCCGGCAAGCTCCTCAGTCAGGTGTTTGATCATGCGCGGCGGTTTATTGGCACTCACATGTGTGGCCCTCCTGGTGCAGCCTTCCTTTGCACAAGGGGTCAAGGACAAGGCCAATCTGACCAGCACCAGCATCGTCACCACGACCACCACCAAGAAGAACCAGACCACCGAGACCTCTCGCCCCACTGCCATCAGGAATCTGGCGCCGGGCACTCTGCCCAGCGGAACAGCAGCCCAGGGCGTTTGGAGGGATGGCAAGCTCGTTGCCGTGCCACGGTAAGGAGCAGTCCAAAGGAGCGGTGAAGGAACCGTGAAGGAACGGTGATCGCCTCCCTGACGTTCTTGATCGGGAGATATCGCATGCAACGTTTAGCTTTGATCGCGGTCGCGCTCTTGGTGCCCGCCGCCGCCTTGGCCCAAGGGGTCAACGACCCGTCGACACCCAATCACAATGTGACGATCGTCAACCCGTCGCAGCCATCGCCGACCACGGCGACGCCGAATATCCCGAGCCAAATTCAGGCGCCGATTACCCGAGGCGGACGCGCACAACCTTACGTCGGCAGCAGAACACGGGGTAGCGGCTCAGCCCGACGTTAGTCGCGCGGTCAGCTTTGTCTCCAAGGGGGCTATTGCGGGTTGACCTCAACCTCGAGCGTCGAGGTGCCGGCATCATGGCGGTTCTTGCCCGAGATCAGAAGCGTAAACTTGTCGGCTTTTCGCGTGTCGGATTTGGTCGAATAGCGAAAGCCGGACCCGACCACCGCCAACTCCCCGGCTGACGGTCCGTTCACGACCGAAACATTGAAGATCTGCATGTAGGACCAACGCAGGCCCTGGATACAGTCGGATCCAGGCTCGATCGTCATGGTCCATTTCACCGTATCTTCCGAGAGCGCAAAAGGCGTGCGCTCCTTGATGCAGAGCGGGCTCGCCGCTGCTGTCGCGCCGGGCAGCGCTGCGACGCAGAAAGCCAACAGTACCAATGATCGTCGACACATTCCTGGCGGCTCCATGCGCAGCTCGCCGAAATTAACATCAATGGCCTAACGGGGTCTTAGGCCGGGTGAGAACCGGGACGCTTCCGCCGTTCGACACCGCTATTGCCCGCTTGGCGTCATACCTCCGCCGGCGGGGAAATTGCTGGCCTTGAGGGCCATGCCGCTGACGCGGAAGCGGACGTTTCCGGTCAGATACAGATAATCCGAGGTGTTACTCCCCACGGTTCGTACCTCGACATAGGTCAGCGTCATCGAGCCGACGCTCGGCGTCACCTGGGTGATGTCGACGAACCGGGCGCCGGGAAAGAGCTTTTGGTCCAGGCCGTAGAATATCCTTTCGCGCTCCGACCATAGCACGAAGTGACCGCCGGCCTTCTGGTCCACGGCTTCGTACTGGGTGTGGATCACCTGCGGATATTCAATCTGGCCAGCCGTTACGGACTGGGTCGAAAGGAAAGCGGCTGCCGCCAGAAAAGCAATGTTGCTGCGAAACAAAGGCCAAAACCTCACGCGCTAATCAGAACAGGTTGCCTGCAAATTCGCTTTCTGGCAATCAGCAAGGGTATAAGCTCGAAAGGGGGATAGGCTCGAGACAGGTCGGTGATCAGTCCTTTTTTGATCAGCTCTTTTTGTGATCAGTGCTTTTTGTGGTCAGTGCTTGGAGACATCACGGTGCATCCCCCTCGGCGTGATCTGTTGTTAAGTGGTGGTGTGCTCCGCAGCGTGCTGCTTGGTGCGATCGTTGCGACATCAGGCGGTCTCGGAGCTTGTCTTTTCGACCCGACGCCGTGCCTGGCGCAAGCCGAGCCGGGACCGACCATCAACGACTATCTTCCGCCCAGTGAGCCGGAGCCGACGCGCGATCAATGGCGGCAGCGGATCGACGAGGCCAGGCAGCGCGCCAAGGAAGCCTCGCGCGAGCGTCGCGAACATCCGGAGCTCTACAAGCCTGTCCCGGAAGATCCTGATCTTGTCGCGACTGAACGTATTCTCAATGACGAAAGTCTTCAGCGAGGCGACATCGTCACCACGAAAAAGGGCACCTTCGTCTACCAGGGAAGATCCGACCAGCCGCGCCGCGAGCAGGACTTCGTGCCCGTGGCCCCGAAGCCGGGGCGCTGAGGGGCAGCGATCGATCCGCGCTCGGTGTCAGTACCGAAGCAAGATATCCCTGAATTTAGGATCGATCATTTGTGCTGATTCCATCAGGAGCGATTTGCCCTGAGGAGTTGCCTGCACATAAGCGGCAATCAAAAGTGGGGCGTAGCGCGCGCGATTGGCGAGCGCTGATCGGATATCGGATTGCGCGAGCAGCCTGATCTCATCGTCGGCGGCAGCCACGCTCGATGTCACCGTCTGCACGCGCGAAAAGGCAACATCAACAGGCACGGCCCCGGTCAGGTAGGACATTTTCAATGCGGGCGTTGTCGGCTCCCCCACTTGCGCTTTCAGCGTACTGAGCGTGAGCCACAATGCGGGACGGATCGGTGAGACCTTCAGCGCGGATATCACGGCATCCTGGGCCGCCTTGTTCTCTTCGCTTCTCTTGGTCGTATCGGATGCCGGACGATGAAGAACGTTCGCAGCCCTCGCCGAGGCATCATTCGCAAGCAAGTCGCCGTCGAAGGAGAAGCGGGCAGCAAGCCGGGCGGTGGTCAGATTGACGTCGTCGGGCGGAAACACGCCTGAGAATAAATCACCCGCGCGAAAGTCCGGCCGCACCAGATCGCCAAAGAAGCCCAAGCCTGCATAAAGCGCGAGGACAAGAGCGGCGCAGATTCCGATGATACGAAGCGGCACGATGCGATTCACAACCGAATCCGAAAAACCAGGTGATGCCGAAATGCTGAACCATCAGCACGGCAACCGTTGTTAGCATTATTAGATTGCGAGCAGACTATCGCCCTGGATGGTCAGCAGCGTCAAGTTTCCAGTCGCGTAAGCGCCGGTGTCGATATTGATGCGGTTCGCCCGGATATCGGGGGTGCTGACTGGTGTATGGCCGTGCACGACATATTTGCCGAAACGTCGCTCGGATTCGAGGAATTCCTCGCGGATCCAAAGCAGATCCTCTTCCTTTTGGCGATCGAGCGCGATGCCCGGCTTGACGCCGGCGTGGACGAAGAAGAAGTCGCCGCATGTGAAGGACGATGGCAGTTGCCGAAGGAAGGCGAGGTGCTCGGGCGGGATCGCGCGGTTCAATGCCTCGATCAGCTCGATCTGTTGTTCTGCCGTGGGGTTCATCGTCGGCGTGATGCCGTAGGACACCAGCGTCAGAAGTCCGCCGTAGTGCCGCCACTCCTGCAGACGTGCAGGATCTTTCAGCACCTCGAGCAGGAAGACTTCGTGGTTGCCCTTCAGGCACACCGTCTCGTGCGATTTCGAGCGTTCGATCAAAAGATCAAGGACGCCACGTGAATCCGGGCCGCGGTCGACATAGTCGCCGAGGAAGACCTGAATTGCGCGTCCGGGTGTAGACCGCGCAAGATCGGCGTCGATGACGGTTAACAGCGACTGAAGCAAATCCGCGCGCCCATGCACGTCTCCGATCGCATAGATCCTGATGCCGTCGGGAAGCCGCGGCTTGATCTTCTTGCGTAAGCGTGTGGATAGGCCCATCAGGTCGGTCGAATCGCCTCTGGCGTCGCGAGCGGACGCCCGAACGCTCTTAGCAGAACAGGTCACGGATCGGTATTCTTAATTGTTTCTGACGGATACACCCGTATTTTGATTAAAGGACCGCGCGGGCTTTGAGCCGTATTTCAAGAGGTCTCGCGTAGCGTTCCCCCAACAAGAACGGGGGAGCGCGACATGCGCAAAGTTGTAAAGTTCCTGGCGGCCGTGGCCGCTGTTGCGGTGGCTGTCGGGGTCCAGCACAGCGCGAAGGCCGCCTTCGTCGGCGCGCCGTCGGCGCTGCGGGGCGCCATCCAGCACATCAAGTTCGACCAGCCCACACTGGCGCCGATGGCGTTCACGCTCTTCTGCCTGAAGTACAGGGACGAGTGTAAGCCGACGACGCAGCGCGTCGTGTTCAGGGGCGGTCGTCTCAAGCTTACGCCGGAGCGTCTGGCGCAGCTTCAGGAGGTCAATCGGAACGTCAATGACTCGATCCGTCCTGAGCCGAACCTGGAAGGGCTGCGCGGAGAGAAGTGGCTGCTGCATCCCGCGAGCGGCGACTGCAACGACTATGCTGTGACAAAACGCCACGATCTGATCGCCAAGGGCTTCCCGGCGCGCTCGGTGCTGCTCAGCGAGGTCGTCGTGCCCTGGGGTGAGCACCACCTGGTGGTCGTGGTGCGCACGACGGCCGGTGATCTCGTGCTGGATAACCTCACCACGCACATCCTGCCGTGGTCGAAGAAGTCCTATCGCTGGGTGCGGATCCAGACGCCGAAGAACCCATTCTACTGGGCCTCACTGAGCGGCGATCGCGACGCCTGACGATCTCAAGCCTATCGTGAGGATTGGCTGACGCTCTGCGACAGCCCCAGTCCAAGGATCACTGCAAAGCACAGGATTGCTGCCGGGCGCAGCAATCCTGGACCTATCAGGCTCTGAACCATTGCAAACAGCAAACAGGCCGCGGCGGCCGTCGGAAAGAACGAGTCGCGTCCGCGCTGCAAGGCGCCGAAGAACAAGCGGATCAAGGCCAGCACGGACACAGCTCCGGCAGTAGCAAGGCCAATCCATCCCATGTCAGCGAAGATGGCTGTTGCTGTCGAGGGGGCCAACAGGGCCTCGCTTGCGTCGCTCTGATAGATCCTTGCCACCGCCGAAAAAGTCCCGGCCCCCGCACCGAACCAGCGCGTGTCCGCCAGCATCCGCTCCAGCGTAGCCTTGGTTTCAGTCCCGACGTCAGGGACGAGGCGCAGAAGCGCAGGCCCGGAGGTTTGTTCGAACAGGAAGGTCAGGACAATCGCCGCTCCAATGAGCCCGGCCGCAGCCAGGGCGCCCGCGGCCAATGGCGATAGGTCCAGTCTTCGGATCACCAGGACCAAGAGGATCAACACAATGCCGAAGCCGGCTGCGATTGCGCTGTTGGCGCCGGAGCAACCGAAGATCGCAAGCGCGCTCACCGATACACCGAGGAGGCCGCAGAGACCGATCGTGATGGAGCGCAGCAGCGAGTGACGCGTCTCGGCGCGCTCGGCGGCAAGCTGCATGACGGCCATATTGAGCATGATGCCGAGGCCCGCCATGGTGGTCGAAAGATCGGCGGGCGTCGCCGCCATCAATCCGGGCGCGACGCGATGAAGGTCCATGGCCAGCGCCGCGATGGCGGTCGTTCCGCTCAGCACGAAGAGCACCAGTTCGGCGCGGCTGCGGTCGCGGACCACCACGATCGTCACCCCGAGCAGCGAGACCGCTACTACCGCTTGCAACAGGGCATTCAGCGTCAAGCCAATGTCGGCCGTGATCGGCCCGAGCGGCAGGCCGCCCAGGGCATCATGGGTGCTGGCCCAGATCGGATGCGCAAAGCCCAACCAGACAGGCGCGAGCTGGGCTGCGATGCCGAGCGGGATGGCGATCAAAATCCATCGGCCGAAGTGCGTTGCGCGCAGATAGTGCTCGTAGTCGGACTTCTGTGCGCTTGCGGCTGTTGCCAACAAACCCAGCGCCGCAGCCATCATCCCGAGCTGCGCACCAAACTTGGCACCGGCAATTTCGAGAACGGAAGCGGAGACAATGGCAATGATGAGGGCAAAATAAGCGAGGGACAAACGGCGCGCTCGACGAGAAATCCTGAACCTGTCAGGTCACCATACAAGCCGCTGGTGCGTTTTGAAACAGAGGTTCTCGCTGCTGCGAACAGCGCAAACCCTTCGCGTTCTCGCAAAGGGTCTTTCGCAGCGGCTGATCGAGGAGGTCAGCGCGCAGCCTTGACCGGGCGGGCAAACACGCGCGCGGCGCGGGCGGCGGCGAGGCTGAAGCGCGCGGCCGAGCCGAAGAGATAGCCGGCCTGCAGGCTGATCGCTGCGAACACCGCAGCCTTGAGACCTTCAAGGAAGCCGAGGCTGGTCAACAGGCCGACCGGGAGCACTGATAGCACCAGGAAGAAGGTCACGGGCAGGAGCACCAGGACGCGAAAGCGTTGGCCCAAAACGGCGCCTGCGAGAAAGCTGAAAATCAAAAGCTCGGTCATCCGAAACACCCCCGTGCTCCGGACCTTAGGTTCCCCACCCTAAAAGGACCCTTAAGTGGTATGGCTAAATTTGGCCTATTGGCCGCAATTCGCCAGCAGCGAATTATAGGCCTCGCGCAGCCCCGTCAGGCTCACCACGCCTTTGATTTCGCTGTCGCTTTCCTTGACCGCGACTGACAAGGAGGGGGTCGTCTGCCATTTCCCCGCAGCAAAAGCCGAAACCTCGTCGGGCAACAGGACAGCGGCTCCGGCGGCGGCCATGCTGGCCTCGACCGTCAGCGTCCCGCCATTGCTGGCGGCGATTGTGACCTGGGGGCGGCTCCGGGGCGGGAAGGGCCGGATCAGGGCCACCAGCACATCGATCTTCCCCTTGGGCGCACAGCGGACGATCAGGCCGGCGAAGTCCGGGTCGGACTGGGTGGTGTCGGCCGTCTTGGTGATGGCGGCAAAGGTCTCACCCTCCTTGGCGCCTTGGGTTCGGCTGAACTTCCAGACAGAGGAGGAGGGGCCGGCGACCGGAAAGACCAAGGCGCCTGGGCAGGCGGATGGGTTTCCGGCAGCGCCAAGCGGCGAGGCGCACCGGGTCCAAGTTGACGGTGCGGCATTTGCCCCCGGGGCGCCCAGACCAAGAAACGATCCTGCCAGAACCAAGACGAGAACGGGAAAGACCACGCAGAAAGCTCCTTAAGGATGCGGCCGATCTATACCAGAGGCATGCGCGCTCCGAGAAGCCTCGCCCTTCAGTTGAGCGCCGTGCTCGCGGATCAAGCACACGAAATACAACAAATAGTCACAAAGGGTTAAACCAGGCCCCGAAGAGTGGCTCGCACGCAACAGTAGCGGACTCATTGGGAGCTTCCCGTCCGGGAACCCTTGTCGCACTGCCCACTCCGCCGTACCAATCGAGGGTAATTGGGGACTACGGGGCGCGATTCATGCATTCCTTTGCCAAGTCATATCTATTCAAGCCGGCGTTTCTGGCGGCCGCTTTGGCGCTCGGGGCGTGTTCGACCAACCCGGGTTCGGGGCCGCTGGTCGACGATGTTAATAATCACGTCCAGACCGAGAACGCCCCGGCCTATGAGCTGGTGCCGCTCAACCCGGCCACGGTTAACATCCTGCACACCCATGAGCCCAAGGGGCTCGCGGGGGCGTTCACGGACAAGCGGCCTCCGGCCAGCATTGTGTTCGGGGTCGGCGACGTGGTCAGCGTCACGATCTTCGAAGCCGCGGCAGGCGGTTTGTTCATTCCGGCGGAAGCCGGCGTGCGGCCCGGCAACTTCGTCACCATGCCCGACCAGTCCGTGGACAATGACGGCTTCATCACGGTGCCCTATGCCGGCCAGATCAAGGCTGCGGGCCGCACGGCGGTCGAGATCCAGCGCTCGATCATCGAGAAGATCGGCAACCGCGCCATCGAGCCGCAGGCGATCGTCGCGATGTCCTCGCAGCGGACCCAGCTCATCAGCGTGCTGGGTGAAGTCAATTCGCCGGCCCGTTACCCGGCGAGCGCGGCTGGTGCCAAGGACAAGGTTCTGGACGCGATCACCCGCGCCGGCGGCATCAAGGGCCAGGGCTTCGAGACCTGGGTCATGCTGGAGCGTGGCGGACGGCGGGCAACCGTGCCGTTCGAGAACCTCGTGATGACGCCCGAGAACAATATCTATGTTCGCCCGGATGACAGCATCTACGTGTACCGCGAACAGCAGAAGTTCCTGGCGTTCGGCGCCAGCGGTCAGAGCGGCGAGTTCAACTTCGACGCCTGGCGTATCAACCTTGGCGAGGCTGTGGGCAAGGCCGGTGGTCTTCTGGATGCGCAGGCCGAGCCGGCTGGCGTTTTCCTCTACCGTCGCGAGCCGCGTGATGTCGCCGCCCAGCTCGGTATCGACGTCAGCAAGTACACCACCGAGACGATCCCGGTCATCTTCAGCATAAACCTGCGCGATCCCGGCGGCTTCTTCCTCGCCACCAAGGTCATGATGAAGAATGGCGACGTGATCTACGTCTCGAACTCGCGCAACGTCGAAGTTGCCAAGTTCCTGAACTACCTGCGTGTGATCATGGCGACCGGTTCGGATGCAGTGAACCTTGCCAACGACAGCCTGATCTTCCGCAACAACATCAAGCTGGCGCCGTAATCGGCCTGCTTGATCCACCACGATCGATGGCACCGGGCCTTGTCCCGGTGCCATTTTCGTTTAGGGATCTGGGGTTCGTTAAGGAGCTTCAGAGTCTCGGGGTCGGCTCAGAGGTGCGCGGATCGAATTGCGAGATCAGGGATTTGGATCAAGGCGCCACCGAGCAAGGACGCACCAGTCATCGGTCACCCCCCAAGTATCGCAAGGGGCATCATGCGCTTTCGGGCATTCACGCGTTTTCTAGCTCTTGTCCCAATCGCCTTAGAGCTTGTCCCATTGGGGAGAGCCTTCGGCGCTTCTGGCGAGCTCGGCGTGCGCCACCGGATCGACGTGGTCGTGTCCGCCGAGCCCGACGCGCCGATCTTCCAGCACCTCAAGGGCGCCAAGGGGGAGCTTTCGTTCGCGGTCCGCCTCTCGGCGAACTCCAAGGAGAGCAAGTTTTTCGGGATGCTGCACCCGTCCTTCCCGGATATCACTGTTCCCGACGGTTCGGGAAAGCCGTTAGTCCAGCAGACCAAGCTGTGGGAGGAGGAGGTCTGTCATCAGCGGCGCGGCCTGCCCAAGGTCACCGTCACCCAACTCAGCGGCCATTTTGGCGAGGGGGAGGGGCGGATCGAGATCTCCGCCATAAATCGCCATATTGGGCTGTTGGTGCCGCCCGATGAATTAACCCCTGGAATAAAACTCGATCAGGGGAGCGATGATCTTGGAGTATTCTACGCCTTCCGGGCGCAAACTCGGAACAGCCGCCTGAACGTGGACCTGAAAATCTATCCGATCGATTGCTTCCTCTAAGAGCTCGGCAAGAGCTTCATCAAACAACGCGCAAGCAAACAGCCGCTCAGGAAAGCCACCCAAGAACGACGATGCGCCTTCGGCTTCCCCATATCAGCTGGTCGTGGAGCCTGCCTGCGGCCTTCATCCTGTACTTCGTCGTGGCCTTCGCGCCGTTCCCGTTCGGCTCGACCAACGACCTGTCGATTGCGTTCTGGTGTCTCTGTTTCGGAATTGCCGTGATCTTCGCGCCGACGCGGAATTTGCGAAAGCCGCACCTCTGGCTGCTCGTGGGCATTGCAATCATCGTCATGGGCTATGCGTTCGTTCTGCACGAACAGCTGTCCGACCATCCCTGGCTCGCGCCATTCCAGCCGATCTGGAAGCAGGCCTCAGACCTCCTGCAGATGCCGATCGCACCATCAGCTTCGATCGTGAAGAATGAGGCATTCTTTGCGTTGGGAGCGCCGCTCGCCAACATCCTCGCAATCATCCTTGGCGTCACCGTCGGCGCCGACCGCGAGCGTGCCCGCCGGATCCTGTGGGTCATCGCGATCTCCGGGGCGATCTATGCGCTTTACGGCGTGCTCTCGTTCCTGATCGAGCCCACCATGATCTTGTGGCGGGACAAGACCGCCTATCTCGGCAGTGTCACCGGCACCTTCATCAACCGCAATACGGCGGCGGCGTATTTCGGCTCCTGCGCGGTGATCTGGATCCTGCTGATCCTCGAAGACGTTCGCCGTCGTCTCCCTGAACGGCACATCGAATGGAAGCGTTTGTCGATCGACCTGCGCGAGATCCCACCCAAAGAGATCCTGCCGCAGCTTCTCGCGCTGTTGATCTGCCTAATGGCGATGTTCATGACGACATCGCGCGCCGGCGTCGGTCTATCGCTGCTCGCGATGATCGTCGCGACAACGGTGTTCCTGAGAAAGGATCTACCACCGCGCACCGGCATCTGGATTGCGCTCGGATCAGGTGTCGTCATCGCGCTGGGCCTCCTCCAACTGCTCGGCGGACAAGTCTCCAGTCGTTTCGACAGTCAGGGCCTGGTCGACGAGGGCCGTGTGGAAGCCTGGAAATCCACGCTTCGGATTATCGGCGACAATCCCTGGTTCGGGACTGGCATGGGTACCTTCCAATGGGCCTTTCCGCCCTACCGGAGCCCCAACATCTCGATTCGCGGCGTCTGGGATGCTGCGCACTCGACCCCGCTCGAACTCGCCTCCGAGGTTGGCATCCCCATGGCGCTTTTGGTCGCAGCCGGCTGGGTGGTCATGCTGATCGTTCTGGCCAACGGAGTATTCAAGCGGCGGCGGGACGCCATCATTCCGCTCGCGGCGGCGGCAACCGCCACCCTCTCGCTGCTGCATTCCTGCCTGGACTTCACCCTCCAGGTCCCGGGTTACAGCATTCCATTCTTTGCGTTTTTTGGCGCCGGCCTGGCGCAGTCGTTCCGCACCAAAGAGGCTCGGCCAAGCGAAGAGGCCATGCACACCAACCAACCGCGAGATGGGCGCGCGAGGCCCGCTGACGGATCGTCCCGGCGGAGCGAGCTTCATAAAAGTGTCTAGATTTGAAGCAGTTGCGCCGTTTACGAAGTCTTTAGATTAAGTGGACAGTTCCCTCGCCTTCGGATACCTTCCTGCACTGCACAGCCATTTTGCCCGGGCCGAGGAAGCACATCGGGGCAGCTGATTTTTGGAGGTATGTTATGAGCGTTATCAAGATTGCGCTTCGTATGGCTGCAGCAGCGGCCCTCGCCGCGACCATTTCAACAGCTGCAAGCGCCGCCGTGTACCCGCCGCAGCGCCAGCTGCCGGCCCAGACCATTTCCGACTTCAAGGCAGCGCCGCAGAGCCTGCTGCAGCTGTATCCGAACGGTGGCCCGCAGATGATCTCGCGCGTCCGCGATCTCGGCGCCTCTGATCCCACCACGCTTCCTGGCCTGATCGCGCTCCTGAAGGATCCGAACACGACCAAGGACCAGATCAAGGCAATCGTCGGCGGCCTCGCCCAGGTCGCCCGCATGGCCGCGCAGACCGATCAGGCCTTCGCCAATGAAATCCAGGCCGCGATCGCCAACACCGGCAATGCCGACGTGATCGCCGCCTACCAGGCCGCAACCGGCGACGTCCAGATCGCCGCGACCGGCGGCGGCGCGGGCGGTGGTGGCACCGGCGCAGGCGGCCCAACGGGTACCAGTGGCTTTGCAACCGGCGGCAACGGCGGCGGCGGAACTACGTTTGGAAGCAACACCACCGGCAATACTAGCACTGGCACCGGGAGCGGTTCCGTCGGAGGCACGACGAGCGGCGCAGTGAGCCCGCGCTAACTAGCTGGACTCCTAGGACTGCCTCTTAGGAAATTACGATAGCGGCGCCATTGGGCGCCGCTTCGCTTTTGCGCCGTTAAGGTTCATGGCAAATGACGCGCCCGTTGGCGCTGTGCGTTGCATCAATGACGTTCAATTACCAATGACATTGTGCTAGGCTTTCGCGTGGCGTGGGCCTTGGCATCAGGTTTGCTCCGGACGCCCTCGGGGCCGTTGACTTCCAATCCATACACATCGATCCATTTTCCAGGAATTGCTAGATGTTGCAGGTGAACAAGCCGCCCTCGGAGATCAATCGCGATTTCGCCGAGGCCGACGGCTCCCCGTCGCAGACGCTGACCTCCTATCTCGACATCGTCCGCCGCCAGTTCCCAACGATGATTGCGATCGTGTCTGCCTGTGTGATCGTGGCGCTGCTCTATCTCTTCACCGCCGCGCCGCTGTTCACGTCGACCGCTTCGATGGTGATCGACACCCGCAAGGTGCAGCTGTTCCAGCAGCAATCGGTGCTTGGCGACATCGCGATCGATTCGGCGACGGTGGAAACCCAGGTCGAGATCCTAAAGTCTGAGAACATTAGCCTCGCCGTGATCCGCGATCTGCACCTCACAGAAGATCCGGAATTCAGCGGCAGCGGCGGTGGCCTACTCGGCACGATCATGGGCTCGATCACCGGCCTGTTTTCCTCCAGCCGCGCGTCCTCCGAATTCGAGTTGACACGCAGGGCGCTGGGACGCTTCGAAAGCAACCGCACCGTCAAACGCCTCGGCCTCACCTATGTGATGGAGATCGGCTTCACCTCGCGCGATCCGCAAAAGGCCGCGCGCATCGCTAACGCGATTGCCGACGCTTATATCGTCGACCAGCTCGAGGCGAAATACCAGGCCACTCGCCGCGCCAGCGTCTGGCTCCAGGATCGCATCAAGGAGCTGCGCACTCAGGCCTCTGCCGCGCAGAAGGCGGTGGTGGATTTCAAGATCGCCAATAACATCGTCGATAGTGGCGGGCGGCTGATGAACGAGCAGCAGCTCGCCGAGGTGAACAGCCAGCTGGTGCTTGCGCATGCGTCGACTGCCGAGGCCAAGGCGCGGCTCGACCGCATGAACGACATGCTCAAGCAGGAGATCCCGGACGCGAATGTCACGGACGCGCTGAAGAACGACACTATCGTCAAGCTGCGTGGCCAATATGTCGACATGGCATCGAAGGAGTCGATCTGGTCGGCCAAGTACGGCCGCGACCACCTCGCCGCGGTGAACCTTCGCACCCAGATGGCGGAGATCAAGAAAAATATCCAGGACGAGCTGAAGCGCATCCAGGAATCCTACAAGAGCGATTACGACATCGCCATGACTCGCGAGGAGGCGATCAAGTCGAGCCTCGCGAACGTCGTCTCGGAATCGCAGCTCACCAACCAGGCGCAGATCCAGCTCCGCGAGCTCGAGAGCAATGCGCAATCGTACCAAGCGATGTATGACAATTTTCTGCAGCGCTACATGGAATCAGTGCAACAGCAGTCCTTCCCGATCACCGAGGCACGCGTGATCAGCGCGGCAACCACCTCGCTGGTGAAGAGCTATCCGAAGACCTTGATCATCCTAGCAATGGCGCTGCTTGGCGGACTGGTGCTGAGTTTCGGGGCCGCAGTGGCTCGCGAACTGACTGATAAGGTGTTCCGTACGACCACTCAGATAGAGGAGCAGCTCGGCGTAAACTGTATCACGATCCTGCCGGCGCTCGGCGCAGCCTCCGAATCAGCGCTCGGCGGCAAGCTTGCCAGGAAGAAGAACAATCCGCAGATCGACTTGCTGCGCTATGTCGTAGATAATCCGTTGTCGCGCTTCTCGGAGGCCGTTCGCTCGCTGAAGGTGGCGGTAGATCTCAATTCGATTGTACGCGAAAACCGTGTGCTCGCGGTGACCTCGACGCTGCCCAACGAGGGCAAGAGCACGCTCTCGACCAACCTCGCGCAGCTGATCGCCCATAGTGGCGCACGGGTGATCCTGATCGATGCTGATCTCCGCAACCCGTCGCTGTCGCGTGCCTTACGGCCCGACGCGAAAGGCGGCCTCGTCGACGTCGTCGGGCATAAGGCGCAACTCGACGACGTGATCACGCTGGATCCACAAACTGGGCTCGCGGTGCTGTCGGCAGGCACTACCTCGAAGCTGCTGCACACGAACGAGATCCTTGCCTCGAAGGCGATGTGCGACCTCGTAGTGCGGCTGCGTTCTCACTACGATTATGTCGTGCTCGACATGCCGCCTATGGCGCCAGTCGTGGATGTGCGCGTTACCTCCCAGTTCGTCGACTCTTATGTGTTTGTGGTCGAGTGGGGCAAGACCAAAATTGACGTGGTCCGCCATAATCTGCGCTCTGCCCCGGAGATCCAGGACAAGTTGTTGGGCATCGTGCTGAACAAAGCCGACACTAAGCGGCTCGCGCGCTACGAGTCCTATCACGGCCGTTATTATTATCAGAAATACTATGCTCGCTATGGATATGTGGAGTAACTTGAGGGCGGGAGCTTCGCTCCGTGCCTGCTTGCTACTGGTCGGCTTGGCGGGCTCGGCTTGGTCTGTCGCTACATTACCGACTTTCTGGTCTGCGGCTCCAGCGGGAGATGTGATGGTGCGTCTTCTTGCCGGTGACCGTTTTAAGCCCGGCTTACTCGGCGAGGTGCTGCTCGTCATTGCGGACCGCAAACCTATTTTCCAACGCAGTGACTTGGTGCGATCGGAAGCTCTAATCCGGCTTCGAGTCGGGGAGGAGACGGTTGCTCGGAAAAGCTCTGAGGATGCGGACCGGGAGTTGGCGGCCGCCGGTGATAAACTGAAGTTTTCGTTGACCTTCAATCCGACCGATTCATTCTTGTGGATGATGCTGTATTCCCACGGCACATCCAGCAGCGGATTCGACAGCAAGGCTGTTGGTTATCTCGAGCAGTCATACACGACCGGTCCGTGCGAAGGATGGATTGCGCTTCGTCGAAATAGGCTCGCTCTAGCAGCGTTTCCCACGTTCTCCGAAGTCATGAAGCGGCGCGTGGTCTCGGAGTTTGCGGAAATAGTAGACAGCGACTTTATTGAAGCTGCCACGTCCAACCTGATAGGTATCGGTTGGGAGGAAAGGACTCGTCTCGTGGCGAGCCTCTCGCGCGCAAACATTATTGCTCGGGAGGCCTTTGCAAAAGCCTTGGCTCGCGAGGGCGTTACGATCGCTGTTCCCGGTGTCGATGTCGACCGCAGATTCTGGCAATGAGTGCCACTCCAGACAAAGTAAGGGCTCTTCTAGTGCATCATTCAGGGTCGATTTTTTGTGCTCTTGGGTTGATCTGCGCAGCCCCACAGAGTGCAAGTGCTCAGCAACAATCATCCCGGCTCACGCTCCAGGGCCCGGCTCAGCAGTCCACCTCCATTGTGCGCGATGTGCTCGGCCGAGCCTGCCTCGATGTGGAGGCCGCCGCTAGAGGACATGTCGCGAATCCGAATATGCTAGATCACGTGGTGAGTATTAAGAATAACTGCGCGCTTAGAATAAATGTCAAAATCTGTTATGCGAAAACTGAGATTTGTAAGACTAATGAGATTAGCGGTCACATGAGGCTGGATGTAATCCTCGGTACCCAAATGAATATGAAATTCTTTCAGTACCAGATTACGCAGACGGTTAAACCTTCCTGATATTTTCAAATTCAACGACTAAAAGAGACGATGAGCAATATTGAGACGGACGAAGAAGCTCATTCACTGAGCATGGTCGAATCTCACCGGCTATGTGTAGTCACGGTAACGTACGCGGACAGACTGAATTTTTTGGAGCAGTTAGTAGAAAGAGTAACGGAGGACGGCGTCTGGAAAATCATAGTTGTTAGCAACGATTCGAAGGCTAATCTCTCGAATCTAGTTGACCGATACGGAAGCGTTGTCAGCGTTATCGCCCTGCAAAGAAATACGGGGTCAGCACACGGCTTTGCCGTCGGAATAGCGGCGGCTTTGGACGCGGGTGCTCATTCGATCCTGCTTCTGGACGATGATAATTTGCCAGAAGAGAGCACAATTGCTCGGCTTGCGACTGAACTGGAGACTTTGGTAGGAGAGGTCGGCCAAGATAAAGCGTCCGTACTAGCTTTTCGACGCGATCATCAACCCGATATCGCGTCGGGCGTTTCTGTCCTCATGGCTTATCCTCCGCAGTCTAGTTTCTTAGGGTTAAGCGTCACGCAGGTGCCTTACAAGATCTGGAGGCGAACGCGTTTCGGGCGTCCGGCTTCCAGCCACGCCTCGCCTCGTCTCATCCAGGTGCCCTACGCACCATATAGCGGATTCATGGCGCGTGCCGCGGCATTCGCGGCGTTAGGATTTCCAAAAAAGGAGTTCGTGCTTTATGCGGATGATACCGAGTATACTTGGAGACTGACGAACCGAGGTGGAATAATTAGGCTCGTTAGGGATGCTATCGTGATCGACCTTGAGAAGTCTTGGGCCTCCGATTCAGCGCGTTCCAACAGCTTTGCTAGATATCTACTAGAAGGATCCGACTTCCGGGTCTTCTATAGTGTACGCAACCGCGTCTGCTTCGATCGCTTCTATTATCGCAACAATCGAGTCCTCTATTACCTGAACAAATCCCTGTTCCTCGCTGCTCTATGGTTCTTTGCAAAACGGTATAACCGGCGAGATCGCCACGAACTTCTCAAGGATGCAATAAAGCGCGGCGAATTAGGAATCTTGGGTGAGCGAGGAGGAATGTCGTTGGCCTGAAGGGCGACTTGGGAATAACCTTAACTGGCATTTTAAGTTCCAGTTTCTACGATACTTCTATTCAATCGATAAATCGTTTCCTTTTTGTTGGTGTCCTTTGAGCAATCGCACACTTTACATTTTGGGCACTCGAGGCATTCCGGCGGCGCATGGGGGGTTCGAGACCTTCGCCGAGCACTTCGCCAAATTCATGGTGTCCGAAGGATGGCAGGTGATTGTCTACTGTCAGGGAGAGGGAGGCGTACGAGGCGGCAAGTCCATTCAAGACGAATGGAACGGTGTCACGCGAATTCGATTCGAGACTAGGGCGAAGGGGCCGCTTGCTACTATCGAGTTTGACTTGAGATGTGTTCTCCATAGTCTGCGCACTCCCGGCGCCATATTGGTGCTCGGTTACAACACCGCCATTTTTAATTTGGTGTACCTGCTCTTCCGCCGGAGCGTAGCAATGAACATGGACGGAATTGAGTGGAAACGAGCTAAATGGGGAAAGCTAGCGAAAGCTTGGTTTTGGTTAAATGAGTGGCTCGGAGCGCGCACCTGCACGATCCCGATCGCAGATCATCCGGAGATTGCGGCCCACCTAGCCAGAAGAGGATGCAAGCGGGCAGTCGTGATTCCTTACGGAGCGGAGCCAATAGCTAGTGCGACGGAAGTCCCGCTTTTCTCCTTGGGGCTCGTGTCAAGGGAATACTTCATGACAATAGCTCGCATCGAGCGCGAGAACTCTATTTTGGAAATTGTCAGCGCGTTTGCTGAGGCGCGCACAACTCACAAGTTGGCTGTCATAGGAAAGTTCGAGCCGCTAACCAACCAATATCATGCCGCGATCAAAGAGGCTGCTGGTGAGAATGTCGTTTTTTTAGGTCCTATCTACGATAAGAGTATTCTTCAGTCTCTGCGCTTTCATTCGATCGCTTATATTCATGGCCATCAGGTCGGCGGTACCAATCCGTCGCTCGTTGAGGCTCTTGCGGCTGGAAATGCAGTTATTGCACATGATAATGCGTTTAACCGTTGGACGGCGGGCGAGTCTCAGCATTACTTTACCAATGTGGAGGAATGCGCCGGCGCAATTTCAGCTTTGTCAACTATATCTCAGACAGAGCTATTGAAGCTCCAACAGCTGAGCAGAGAATTACACAGCGCGCGCTACACGTTCAGAGATGTTCATGCTGCCTATGCCGAACTAATCGAAAGCATTGTATTTGGAAATGATAAAGATCAAAAGAGTGGGGTTCGACGGCCACATCTTGATGGGGAAGCCTCAGGGCTCAGCAACGTATCTTCGTAACCTATTGCGGGAGCTGGGATCCCTTCGCAGATCGTTCTCGATTGTGGTGTACTGTCCAGATGTAGAGCATGCGAAGTTGGCAGTCGGAGAAGGGGACATCGTCTATAAAGAGACCTCAGCAGGCTCCGTGGACCGCATTCTTTTCGACTTGCCCAAGCGCTTTCGGGAGGATGGTGTGGACCTGGGCATTTTTCAGTATATTGCCCCACCATTCATGCGCACAAGATCGGCTACCGTTGTTCATGACATTTTGCCGATAACGCATCCCGAACTATTTCCTGCTCGTTTTCGCATCCCACGGCAGTTGCTTTTTCGAAATTCGATGTCAAGAGCGGACCTTGTTTTCACCGTTTCCGACTTTGCGGCGGCTGAAATTCGGAGGACCTTTCCAGCTCTCGCAAGCCGTGTGGTGGTCACGCCTAATGGACCCTCATTTCCGGTGGAACAACTTTTGAGCGATAGAGCCATCGCACCCTGCAAGTTCGGGCAATTCATCTTGACCGTGGGCCGTATCGAAAAGCGAAAGAATGTCGATCTTTTGGTCCGATCATTCCGTAGAGCAAACGTCAAAGGTGTGAAGCTGGTGATCGTGGGCAGTCCCGATCTCGGATTCCGCTGGAGAGTGCCTGAAGATCCAAGCATAGTGCATCTAACTAACGTAGACCAAATGCAGCTACTTGACTTGTATCGAAGCGCCGCTCTTTTCGTTTATCCGAGCTCGGCCGAAGGATTTGGAATTCCACTCCTGGACGCGCTCCTTGCAGGAGCGCCGACAGTATCTTCAAACCAAACTTCGCTACCAGAAGTTTCATCTGGCCTAGCAGAACTTTTCGATCCAACCGCTGCGACCAGCGAAGATCGGCTGGCGGCGATACTTCGCAACCACTTTGAAGGGATCGCCATTTGTTCGGCAAATAACGCCGATCGCGAAGCTCTATCCGTAAAGTATAGCTGGCGACGGACGGCCGAGAAGTTTGTTGAAGCTGTAGAGCGGCTAAGCGCCTAGTCGAGGCCCGTTTTCTTAGCAGCCAAGATCTGCTATAGCGGCACCGACCGCTTAGCCACGGTTGGTAACAGGGCGTCGCGGCAAATCCTATTCAAAACGAAGCGTGAACGATCCTACCGCGCTTTATTAAGAGAAAGCGCGTTTCGAATGACAAGAGCCCGAGCTGTATCACGGCCGCTCGGGCTAGAGGTATTAGTGTCCGAGGGCGATACTCCATCCAGCTCTAGATTCCATCCATTGAACTCTCGAAATGCGTGGTACGTCCAAGACCACCCCAGCTCCTCGAAAAGGCTCAAAACATCCTCGAGCCACCTTACTGCGTCCTCCTTCGGCGCCCAGCGTACAACGCTGAATTCACCGACGAAGATGGGAACTTGCCATTTCCTTTGAAATGCTTTTGCCGGTTCGAGAATGGCTGCGAGCGCGTTTCTATTGTAATAGCGTCCGCTTACATATCCCGGGTAGTTCACCTTATGGTTCGGAGCCGGCCGAGCAAGGTCGGTGCCGACGATATCGGAGATCCCTTGGTGGGTGAAATCCTGAGGATAATAGAAGTGCGCACTATAGATGATGCGGTCTAATGGCAGCGGCTCGAGATGAGCAAATCCCGAGAATAGACTTCCTGGGCCAGGTTCGAATACGATCCACGAGGACGGATCAACGTCACGGATCTCACGAATAGCTGACAGCGCCACGGAACGCCACTCGACCGGTGGGCTGGGTAGCTGAATTCGATCGAGGGGCTCATTCAGCAAGTCGTAAGCCCAAATAATACCTCGAAGCGAGCCGATGCAATTGGATATGTCTCGCCACATAGCGCAGAAGGAAATCGCGAACTCCGGATTTTTCCAATAGCTGCCTTGATCGGCGCCCCTCACCGGAGGTCCCTCCATTAGAACAAGAACAACTTTGAGGTCGAGTTTCTCAATGTTCTTGAGAAGGGCATTAAGTCGATCCAAGAACCTCGGCCATGCAAGCCAGAATTCAGAACCGCAACGCTTCGCGAAAGTCACTGGTTTCAATTGGAGCCTGACCGCATTTACCCCCCAGGTCGAAGCTTCAACTATTGAAGAGGTGAGTTCTTCAACTGAAGATTCGCTTTCTAATGCCGCAACCTGAAAGCCACGAATGATCTCCGGCCTTCTCCCATTTGCGTGCAAGCCAATTGGCATCCAACTAGCCGTGACCGCACCAAGTGAAAGCACTAAATCTCTCCTTGAAATGCTTCTCACGCCTCACCGACCTGCATTGCAATCCGCGAAGCTGAACGATTGTGGCGGGCGCCTGAGGGGCTCTTGAGCCGTTTTTTCTCTGTTCCAGAACTCGCGATATAAGAGGCTAGCAGTCCAGCGATAATTCCGAAGACGGCATTTAGATGCGTTGATGTTGCCTGGCTGCAGATCACCAGCATAAGGAATGCACAGAAGTAAGACGCGCCTCGCTGCGGATGTTCGGAGTTTCTGATGACACGCGCGAAGCCCAGCGACAATCGAGCTAGAAGAAGAAGAAATGCTGCGAAACCCAGGATGCCCGAGTCATGCAAGATGGAGAGGAATATCTGAGCGATCCAGACAGATCTTATGGAGTCAGAACCAAGATTCGACATCACCTGAGGAGCCGCAATGGCCATATCCAGGGGACCGTTTCCAAAAATTGGCTCGGCAAGGAAACGGTACCAAGCAAGCTGCGCTACTAGTAGGCGAGAATTGATGGCGTCCGGTCGAGCCAACAGCGCGTCGAAACTCGTTTGAATTTCGTCAGCGTAAGCGGCAATTACCAACATGAGTACGAGCGAGAGAAATACCGCAACAAGCATTCCAATCGAGCGTTTGCGCTTATTGGTGGTCAGGAGGTAGTAGACCCCGGCGCAAAACAGGAATGCGAAATATGGTCCTTTCGAAAAAGAAAGTAAAACAAGCGCAGGCGCAATAAACAGCGACGCTCGTCGCAGCGGGCTCTGTCCACCGCCGGGGAGAAGTAAAAAGTAGAATGCTCCCACCACAGCCCCAAGGATGTTGGGTTCGAACATGGTCAGCCGAAGACGGTCACCTTCGAAGGCGACAGACGCATCGATGGCGCCGGAGAACGCTGCGATAGCGAGCAGTTCGCAAACAACAATGCTCACCAGAACCCACTGATCAACAACTTGATCATTCGCAGATGAGGAAGCAAAAATCAGAAAATAGACGAAAGGAATCGTGCAGATAAGCAGTCCGGGGAGGTGAGCTTGCGGGTTTGTACTTAGAAGAAGGGCGAACGCATTAGCAACCACCCAGAGACCATATAGAATGGTACCTGGTGGAAGTTGGCTTCTCGCGAACCAGCGCCTCAGAGACAAAACGAGGAAAATCGGGGAGGCAAAGTAGAGGATCCGTTCGGGATTCAAATTTGCGCCACCAGCTTGAATATTCAAGCCAAAAAAAATCGTCGAGAGAATACTTAGTCCGAGGTATGTGCGAACTAAGAATGACATGTTCGCCTCCGCACCACTTCTTTAATGAACGATATATGTTCGTCGGCCATCCGATTTGGATCGAGCATGGGAGTAACAGAAGCTCTTGAGTTTGCGCGTAGACGCTTGAGAAGCTCTTTATCGTCTCGAAGGCGATTAACAGCCGCGGCCAAGGTGGATGGGTTCTCCGGATCGCAAACCAATCCATTTATACCGTCGCGAATAATCTCCGGAAGACCTCCTCTATTTGAGGCGATTACTGGGACGTCATTTGCGCAGGCTTCAAATGCAACGCCGGGGAAAGTGTCGGGCCAAATTGAGGGTACTAGCGAAACATCGATGGAGCCGAAGAATTCATATGAGTCGACGTGTCCTAAGAATTCAACGTCTAAGTTATGCTCGAGGGCGATGGTCTTTAACTCCGTAATATAGGCGGGGTCTCCAGTTCCTGCTATGCGTAGTTTATTGGGTATTCCCGCCTCGGCAAATTGCCTGATCATCCAAGTCACGCCTTTGGCGGGCATGATGGTGCCGATATAGCCAAAGATTAGCTCTGGTCGATCGGCACGATTCTCAACCGCGTTTGGTATCTCTCGCGCATTGTTAATGACCACACTGGTGGCCTTCGCAAAAAGCCCTTCGGAAAGCATCCGATTTACGATGTATCGGCTCACTCCGACAACACCATCAATCCGCCTTGAGACGATCTTGTGGGGAAAGCGGAAGAGGCTGCATGTTACGCACTGGGCCTTACATCCATGCCCGTGCTTGAACATAAGAGACGAAGGGCAGATCAGGTAAGAATCATGGAGGACGCAGATTGTCGGTATCTTGCATATTAGCGCGGCCAGCCAAACCGCAATGGACCAACCAGCGATGTTGTGGAAGATCACGCAATCAGGGCGTTCGGTCTTGATCACTCGAAGAGCACGAAGACCCATGACAGGGTTTATGATATCGAAAAGATGCCAGACAGTGCGGACTAACTTGGGCGGGAATTTCCGCCTCAAATGCCAGTAGATGTTGAAAAGTGGCATTCTCACGACCTTTATTTGGTCGTCGTAGTCGACAGAGGCCCTCGCTTTCCCATCGGTTGCGAGCACAACGATTTCGAAACCTCGCCGCGCGAGGACTTGATAAAGATTCTGAATTGTGACTTCCGCGCCACCGCCGATGGCGGGTGCATAGAATGAATTTATCACAAGTAGCTTGAACGGATTTCCCGAAGTACGCGTGACAGCTACATGTGAAGCAATATTCTCTTCCAAGATCCCACCTCTAAAGTCACCTGTCCGCCGTTAATTGAGCGAGGTTTGCTCTCCATTGTCTTGGACTAAAACCCTGAGGGCCAACCTCAACTCGAACTGCGGGTGAAGAAATCATTTCGGGTCGCTGAGCGCAGGAAGCATTTGATCCACAATGGCCGCCTTCGAGGGCGGACTGCCGGCTGCATGGCACCGCTCCTCGACGTTAGCCTGCGCGAGTAACGCTTCTTTTGTCGCCTTGAGAAAACCATGCCCAACACGCAGGTCTGGCTCAAGGTGGCATCCTTCTGCCCACTCGTTCCAGGCATTGACGAAGACGAGCCCCTCGTCGCCGAACTTGGCTGCTGAAGCCAGAGCGGACGTCAACCAGTACTTATAAGGTTCCGGGTCCAAATTCTGGACAACACGTGCGCCGTCAGCACGACGAGGACTGTTATCCCAACTAGGAATTACGCATGGCAAAACTCTATCGGGCGAGTCCCGACGGGCGAGTAGTCCTTCCACGCTCTGACGAACGAGGTCAACGTAGCTATGCTGGTCCGTAATTTTAAATAGTGGATGCGAAGGATCTTTACGGATCCAGGCAGCAATCGCATTCGCGGCGCGTGCAGCGCGGTTGCGCACCCGGCGAGCAATGGAGAACTTGGAGAGATACCGAACATGGGGCTGAAACTCGACTACGGCATCGAAGCCATACTCGCCTAACATCATACGTTCATCAACTTTAGAGAAATTGTTCAACACTCCGACCAAATAGAGGTCCGCAAATCCATGCTTCTTCGCCTCTGAGCGCCACAGTTTCAGTGTTTCGGTTGTTTCCGGTAGAAGATCTGAGCGATAGATCAGCATAAGCGGTCGGCCGCCCACTGAAATGTACCTTGGATCCTTGAATGCTTTTAGCAGCCATTGAATGTGCTCTAAGTCGTCTTCACGGCTGTGAGTTTGCGGCATCAATACGAGCCGATTCTCGCCGCTCCAGTTTTTGGTCCAGTTCTCGTTTGCCCAACAAAAGCAAAAAGGAAAATCCGGTTGTTGAGTTGAAAGTACGGCGTCAATGGGTCGATGGAGCAATCTCTTGCCGCCGAACCAATAGTGATAATAGCAAAATCCGTCGATTCCATAGCTCCTAGCCAGATCGGCCTGAGCTTCTCTCGTTTCATCCAATCGCAGATCGTAGAAGCCGAGATCAGCAGGAATGTGTGGCTGGTAATGCCCGAAAAATCTGGGGCGTGCTTTGGCCACGTTAGTCCATTCGGAGAACCCCGGCCCCCACCATGCATCGTTTTCAGCGGTCGGATGGAATTGAGGAAGATAGAAAGCAAGTACTTTTGTCATGTGTTGGTTACTTCTTCGTTCCAATCAAGGCGACGTATTCACGATTTGGTACGTTGAATCCCGCAACCCAATCTCGAAGTCGATGCAAATTGCGGCCCAAACGAGTTGGTGACGCTTTCCCACCGATGTCGAACTAGACTGTTTGTCTGGCTCATTCTCTGACCCTGATTGAGGTTCGAATTCTTGCCAAATATGGCTCGGGAAGGTGATGATAGGCTGCTGCAGCAATGACCGACGAAGTAGTGGCGAACACAATAGCTCGTACGATCAGATTGAGATCGAAGCACGTTGTGGCGGCGAATGCCGTCGCAGCCGAGACTACCGCCAGTCGGTCGATGGCCAACGCGGAAATTCTGGGCACGGTTCGCCAGCAAATCGCATAGAGCAATATGCAGTCAATAATGTTTCGTAAGCTCCAGCTTATGGCGGCTCCCTCTATACCCAGCCGCGGGAGAAGAAGCCACAACAGCAGCAGATATGCTGGAAGTTCGGTGAGATGTAGTATGGCTGTTTTGCGAGGTTGTCCTCGCCCCTGAAGGTAGGCGAACGGTACCTGAGCAATGCCATTTGCGAGGACTCCAATCGCCAAAATCTGCAACACAATCTTACTGTGGTTTGCGAATTCGCCGCCGAGCCAAATCGTCAGTATTTCCCCGGAAAACAAGTAGAAGAACAAAACGCCTGGCAGCATCGTTAGAAGTAGTAGGAGCGAGCTTTCGGCAAGGAGGTTAGATTCGGCTGCGCTACCGTCGGCGAATCTCGGAAATAGGGTCGTCGATGCTGCATTGGAGATGACCCACAGCTTAGTAACGATGAGATATGGGGTCGTGTAAAAAGCAACGTCGGACATCGACAACGCGCTGCCGATAAAGAAGCGATCAAAATAGACCATCATTGGTGAGATGACGTTTGTCACAGTCATCCATCCTCCAAAGGTCAGGAGCTCACGGAGCGCTTCTGATGTGCTGGGAGCATGACTTGGGATTGTGCGTAGTATCCGACTTCCGGCGATTTCTAAGATGACTAAGTTCACGAGTCTCAAGCACAGAAGTGACAATATTAGTGCCGCCAAGCTTTGTGAGGCTTGAGCGATTGCCAAGGGCAGCAAGAAGTTAAATACCCCCACAGGAATGCGGACAGCGTTGATAACGTCGAAGCGACGGAAGGCCGTCAGTACTCCTAACGATGAGGACGTGATAGTGACAACGGGCACACCTAGCGCGAGAACATATATCGCTAGAATAGCGTCACCGCGCAGCTGCTGGTCAATATTAAAGGAAGTTGCTAACCACGGAGCTATTGCAGCTAGTGAGGCGCTGCCGAGCAGCCCGAGTCCAAGCAGTAGTTTCTTGGCGTTCCTGACGAGGCCGGGTATCTCCCCTTGTCGCTCAGTACCGATTCGTTTCGATATTGAGTGAGTAAGGGCTCTGCCCAGTCCCAAATCGAAAATGCTGAAGTAACCTATCACAGCCCATGCAATTGAGAGAAAGCCGAAGTGTGCGCTTCCAATCCTTGCGATCAATGCGGGTATGGTAAAGATAGCGGCAGCTAGGGGCGTGGCTTCACCGAGGATGTTCCAAATTGCCCCGGAAAAGAGCGAATTTCTCTTCATGATGCCTGCCCAATTTCCAGGTCGGGCGAGCTGCCACGGCGGCTACCTAAGGAGTTCCCATTTGCAGTCATTAGTGAGGAGTTCGTCAAGCAGATACTCTAGAGGGTAATTGTCACAGCAGATTGTGCGCCCCAGACGAGTCGCTCAACGGTCAAGCAAAGCGAACGCTATTGTATCGTTTAATAAGCAGACGATCGGGTGAGATTAAAAGCGGTCCTCAGCACAACTAGAACGTCTAACCAAAGGCTCCAGTTATTTATGTACCATAGATCATACTCCACGCGTTTCTGCATCATCTCAAGCGTGCGGGTTTCTCCGCGGTAACCATTAACTTGAGCCCAACCTGTGATTCCGGGCTTTACATGATGACGGAAGGCGTAGTTGCCTATGATCTGCTCGTATTCGGTGTTATGGGCAGCCGCGTGCGGGCGGGGGCCGACCAGCGACATGTCGCCCTTGAGCACGTTGAAGAGCTGCGGTAGCTCGTCGATCGAGGTCTTGCGCAGCCATTTGCCGATTGCGGTGACACGCGGGTCGTTCTTCTGTGCCTGCACGATGGTCGGGCCGTCCTCGAGCACGCGCATGGTGCGAAACTTGAAGATCTTGAAGGCGCGGCCGTTGAAGCCGTTGCGGGTCTGGCGGAAGAACACCGGACCCTTCGAGGTGAGCTTGATCAGAAGCGCGGTCACCAGCATCACGGGCGCGAACATGATCAGCGCGAGGCTTGCTCCCACGAGGTCGAGCGCCCGCTTGAGCGCGCGCTCCTTCCAAGACAAGGGCGCGCGGCGCAGTTCGGCCGTGAACGTGTTGCCGGTGCTGACCAACGGGTAGCGCAGGAAGCGCGCGGCGTGTGCGTCCGGCACCAGATGCACCGGCAGGGGCAATATCTTCAGCGCGTCCAGAATGCTGTCGATTGCGTGCTGCCGGCTCCAATTCATCAGCAGGAAGACGTGCTCGATCCGCTCCTCCCGCGCATACGCGATCAGCTCCTCAAAGCGCGCTGCCTGCGACGAGAGCAGCAACGGCGAAGCGAGGTCCTTGGCGCGAATCTCCATGACCCGCATCAGCCGGTAGCCGTGCTGGCCGAGGTCGGAGATCGCATTGGAGGACGCAGCTAAGCCGAATTCGGCGATCATGATCGCCCGTCCGTTGGCAAAGGCGCCGGTGCGCAGGGCCCGTGCCGTCCAGCGCGCCGCGGCGGCCTTCCAGGCCAGCAGCAGGGCAAGGCCGGTCAGGTAGAACGATATCGTGGTGCCGCGGGAGAATTCCTCGCTAACCTTCATCGTAAAGGCGATCGCCAACAGCGCGCCGAACACGCCCGTCCACGTCGTCAGCGTCATCCGGAAGCTGCGCGGCAGGTTGGTGACGGTCTTCAGGCGATAGCCGTGCTGCACTATAGTGAGAAGGGTGAAATTTATGGCAACCAGCACGCTGGCCGCCGCATAGACGTCGGCCTTCCCGACGACGCCCGCTGTCGCGAGGTGGTAGCCAATGGCGCAGCCGATGCCGCTGATCACAATCAGCGCCGCATCGATAATCGTCACAAGCCGTTCGACAACCACAGGGCGTAGCCAATTCAGTGAAAAGCCTATGGCTGTTGACGGCGATTGCTCAAGAGCGCGAATTTCCGTCTCAGAATCAGGGAGGGGGACCGGCCGAGTGGAAAGAATTGTCATTCTGCCAAGCCCATTGACCTAAAATTCACTGTCCAAAGCCGCCGTGCTATCGGGCAAAATCGCTGCTAAAACAAGGAGAAGGAAAAGTTAACCTTACCCCATAAGCCCAATTGTAGTCCATCTCGCCTCGACTGATATGTTAAATTTCACAACTCGTTAGGAAGTCCTCGTTGCCTCGAACTCAGTCCCGGCGGCGATCCCGGTCCAGGGGAAACCGCTACCTGGCCATTGGCCTCGCTGCCCTGGCGCTTTCGGGGATCGTGCTCCTCCTCCTGCAGTCCGAAGTAGGGCTGCTTCGGGCCCCGACGGCTCCGAAAGCCGTTGAGGTCAGGCTGTTGCTTGATGGCACGTTCGGCGCGCGATTTGCCGGCGAGCTCAGTGGGTCCAAACAGGGATACTTTTCCTCCCGCATTGAATTGGCAGCCCACCCCGAAGACCCTGACTTCGTCCAGACCATTGCACGCGAACGTGCAATCGGCGTGACGAGCGGCCAGAAGTTTCTGTTGGCGACTTGGCGCGGTGTCCCCGTAACTGCCTTCGCCGCGAGCTTTTTGGACACTTCCGTCGCAATCTTTGCCCTCGAAAGTTCGGGTGTGCGGCGGCCCGCAGATTTGGTCGGGAAGCGGCTGGGATACCGTAGGGCAAGCGAGGGAGAGGTTGTCTTCGATGCGATGATGGCGCAACTCGGACTCCCGCGAAGCCAGATTACGAAGGTGCCTGACCGCGATAGCTTTGAAGCCCTGCAAGGCGGGGACGTGGATGCGATCATTGCTTCCATCGACCAGCAACCGGATCCAACCAGTCCAGCCTTCGTCAAACTGAATGTCATCAAACCACAAGACTACGGCATCCACGTCCCCGGATTGGTGTACTTCGCTAGCAATGATCTCGTCCATGAACAGCCGTCCATTATTGCCGATGTCCTGCAGGGCCTCATTCGTGGATGGCAATTTGCCTATTCAGACTATGCACGGAGCGTGCCCGTTCTCGCCGCTGCTGACCCGGTCAGGCTGAATCCGGAGCGACTAAGGTTCGAGCTGCAACAACTGCGAGCGCTGGTGTTGCCAACGGGGGGGCGTATTGCAGATTACGACGAAAGTCGCTGGAGGACCCTGCGGGATATCCTCATCTTCGCTAAGCTGGGCGAAGAAGAAGTGCCTTTGGCTCAGGTCGTCAACTATCAATTTCTTCGGGATGTATACCGCCGTTCACCTGACCTCGGCACGCCGGCGGCGTGGAGCGGGGAAAAGTAGGGCCGAGAAGCCACAGTTCTGCATCATATCGCTCTAAGCTTGAACTCGGTGCCCGGGAACGGTTGCGTTCCTCAGCCGGGCCTTGGTATCCTAGCCTTGGCTATTTCAGGACGATTTCCGGGGTGATTGACGGAGTTCGGCGCTGCCGGAACGGATCCTGCATGGGACTGAGCGGCTTCACTGGTGAGTTCCGTTGGGGCAAAGGAGCTTTACGAATGTTTACGTCGTTTGCACGGATGGGTCTTTTGGCATTGGCTACCTCCTTCGGGGCGGCGAGCAGTGCAAGTGCCGGCATGCAGATGCCCGCGAGCGCGGCGTTGCTCACGGGTGCCGCCCAGGTAACGCCGGCTACCTTTTGGGCACAACCCTATCCCTACCGGTACGTGCCGTCGCGCCGCTGCCCGCTCGTTCGGGTCGAAACCCCGTATGGCTGGTATATGGATCGCGTCTGCGCGCCGATGGGTCCCATCCTCCACCGTGCGTACTGATCCGCACAGCCGACTTGCTGACGTTTAGTCGAAGAGGCAGCCGTGCGGCTCGTTGGCTGCTTTGGTGCCGCTTGATTACTGTGAGTTTATGCAACCCGCTGTAGTTCACCATCAATATCTTTGCCCTCTCAGGCGGGATGCACGACCCGAAGTGTGTGTTGGCAAGTAAGCACGCACGCCAACCTTTGCTGTTGGGTAGCCGCACCCTGCTCGGCAGCGAGCCGGGCTGCCATGTCCGCGTGTTCCAAGGTTGGCCGAGGTGCTGCCGCAGGTAGTCCCCAGGTCCGGGGCATCATTGTCAACAAGACGGCCTCGTTCGTCGCCTTTAATGAAGCTCAATGGCATTAGGTTCGATAGCCTGAGGTTTTGAGATCGTTGGCGCGTTCCTCGGGTGTGAACGTATAGAATGTGCGGCTGACTGTGGCGCAAACTGCGTCGACGTTCGCGCGATAGCTTTGCGAAGCGAGCGCGGATTTTCAGCGTCGCAATCGACCAGGCGATCAAGATCGCTGACTTTCCCCGATCGTCGTAAAGGTCACCGCCTACGGCGGCGATATCAGTTCGCGTCCCGACCGCACGATCTGCAATCTGCTCGACGTCAGCCGGCTCTCGCAAATCCGGCCGCGCGAACGTTCTTGGTGATGGTATTCGGCTCGCGTTGCGAAGCCGTTCTTGCTGAAAGGCCAGCTGACAGGCAATCACGTGCCCGTTCGATTGGCACGCGGAACGGCGGTTATAGAGTTGCGCCGCTCGCTACCAAGCCAGCACGCTTTGCAGTGTATCCGCTCGATAGAATCGGCCGCCACCACTGTTCGTGGTCGATGTACCAGCGCACCGTCTTAGCAATGCCGCTTTCGAAATTTTCCTGGGCGCGCCAGCCAAGTTCACTCTCCAGCTTTGAGGCGTCTATGGCATAGCGGCGGTCATGGCCAGGACGGTCAGTCACGAAAGTGATCAGGCGGCGGTGCGATCCGCCGACACTAGGTGCCATGTCGTCGAGCAGGTCGCAAATTGTTTTCACCACATGCAGGTTGGTCCGCTCGTTGCGGCCACCCACATTGTAGGTCTGGCCCACCCTCCCTCGTTCGAGCACTAGGGTCAGGGCCTTCGAGTGGTCCTCGACGAACAGCCAGTCGCGGATGTTGTTGCCGTCGCCATAGACGGGCAGGGGCTCGCCGGCGAGGCCCTTGATGATCATGTGCGGGATCAGCTTCTCTGGAAAATGATAGGGGCCGTAGTTGTTCGAGCAATTGGTGATCAGCGTCGGCAAGCCATAAGTTTCACGCCAGGCGCGGACCAGGTGATCAGAGGAGGCCTTGCTCGCTGAATAGGGCGAGTTCGGTGCATAGGCTGTCGTTTCCGTGAAATAGCCGTCGTCACCAAGAGATCCGAACACCTCGTCGGTCGAGATGTGCAGAAAGCGAAAACGATTCTGCTTCTCCTTGGCGAGGCCTCGCCAGTGGCGGAGTGCCTCCTGAAGGATCGTGAAAGTGCCGACGATGTTGGTCTGGACGAATTCGCCAGGGCCGTCGATCGAGCGATCGACATGGCTTTCGGCGGCAAGGTTCATAACTGCGTCAGGCTGATACTTCTCGAACAACGCGCGCAGGTTCGACCCCTCGCAGATGCACTGCTGTTCGAAAGCGTAGTGAGGATTGCCTTCCGCGCCAGGCAGGGAGTTGAGATTGGCTGCATAGGTCAGCTTGTCGATATTTATCACCCGTGCATGCGTATCGCGCAGCAGGTGCCTGACCACGGCAGAACCGATGAATCCAGCCCCCCCTGTGACAAAAATCGTCGATCCTTTGAATCGCATGCAGTATCCTCTCGAAATGGATCAGCGCACGTAGCTGTGCGCGACCGACTTCAAATATTCGCCGTAGCTGCTCTTGGCAGACCTCTCGGCGACCTTCTCAAATTGTTGCAACGAAATGTAGCCTTGCCGCAACGCAATTTCCTCCGGGCAGGCAATGCGCAGGCCCTGGCGCTGCTCGAGAATCTGCACGAAATGGCTTGCCTCAACGAGCGAGGCATGAGTGCCGGTGTCGAGCCAGGCAAAGCCGCGGCCGAGGACCTCGACGAAGAGGTCGCCGCGCTCAAGATATGCCCTGTTGACGTCGGTGATTTCGATCTCGCCGCGGGCCGAGGGCTTAACGTTTGCGGCAATATCGAGCACATCGTTGTCGTAGAAGTAAAGTCCGGTCACCGCGACATTCGATTTCGGTTGCTTCGGCTTCTCCTCGATCGACAACGCGCGGCCAGTCGCGTCAAGCTCAATCACACCATAGGCTTGGGGTTCATGGACAACATAACCGAATACGGTTGCGCCTGTTTTACGAAACGCCGCACTTGAAAGCATGCTTGGCAAGCCGTGTCCGTAAAAAATGTTGTCACCGAGGATAAGGGCGACGGAGTCCGAGCCTACGAATTCGCGCCCCACGATGAACGCATCGGCCAACCCGCGCGGCGTCTCCTGGGTGGCATAGTCGAAGCGCAGGCCGACCTCCGAGCCATCGCCGAGCAGGCGCTGGAAGAGTGGTTTGTCCTGTGGGGTAGAAATGATGAGAATATCTCTGATGCCCGCCAGCATAAGTGTCGAAAGCGGGTAATAAATCATCGGCTTGTCAAAAACCGGCAGCAACTGCTTTGAGACCACCGTTGTCACCGGATACAGTCGCGAGCCAGTGCCGCCCGCGAGAATGATCCCTTTCATAGCCCCTCGCATTATTTACCCTTTGGAAGGGTAGCAGATGGCGTGCACTGCACAAGCCTGTTATAAACGTACAGTAAATTTCATGGTGCCCCGGTTTATGGCGTTCTAAGCATGAATGTTGTTGTGACTGATTTACCCGAGGTTTTAATTCTAGAGCCCAAGCTTTTCGGCGACCAACGCGGGTTTTTCCTGGAGACCTACCAAATCCGACGATACGCGGACGTTGGTATTGAACGTACGTTCATACAGGACAACATGTCCCGGTCCGCCCAGGGCGTTCTACGTGGACTGCATCTGCAGAATCCGAACACCCAGGGGAAGCTGGTCACGGTCTTGCGTGGCAAAGTTCTTGACGTCGCTGTTGATGTTCGGGTCGGTAGCCCGAATTTTGGGCGGCATGTTGCCGTCGAATTGAGCGAAGACAATCGCCGGCAGTTGTGGGTGCCGCGAGGCTTCGCTCACGGCTTCGTGGTCCTCTCCGAGACCGCTGACTTCTTCTACAAGTGCGACGACCTCTATAGCCCGAAAGACGAGCTATCCATCCGTTGGAATGATCCGGCGGTCGGGATCAAGTGGGGGGTGGAAAGCCCTTCCCTGTCGGCGAAGGATGCGGAAGCGCCCCTATTGTCAGAAGCCAAAAATCTTCCAGTTTACGGACGAGTCTGATGCGGATCTTGTTGACCGGTACTGATGGGCAGGTCGGAGGCGCGCTCCTGCCGCATCTCGGCGAGATCGGAACCGTCATCGCTCCTTCGATAGAGGATTTTGATCTCTCCAAGCCGCAGTCGCTCGCGCGCCGGCTTGACGAAATTAAGCCCGATCTGATCGTCAATCCCGCTGCGTATACGGCAGTCGATCGTGCCGAGGACGAGCACGAGCTCGCCTTCCTCATCAACGCCAAGGGGCCCGAGACAATTGCACGTTGGGCGTCCGCACACCGGATTCCGATGGTGCATTTTTCAACCGACTATGTGTTCGATGGATCGGGCAATGAAGCGCGTTCGGAGGCCAGTACCCCGAACCCGCTTTCAGTTTACGGCGCAAGCAAGCTCGCAGGCGATACCGCCATCGCGGCGTCAGGCGTGCCCCACCTGATTTTCCGGACGTCTTGGGTCTATGCCGCCCAGGGAGCCAATTTCTTGAGGACAATCGTGAGGCTTGCGGCTGAGCGCAAGGAGCTCAGAATAGTTGCAGATCAAATTGGCGCGCCGACAACGGCAAGGTCGATCGCTGGCGCAACTGCGAGGATATTACGGGACAATCTCGGTGCTCTCGATCGTTTGTTTGTTGAGAAGGGGGGCGTTGTGAACCTCGTTTGTGCCGGCGAGACCAGCTGGCATGGGTTTGCAGAGGCGATCGTTGAGGGATTAAGGTCCCATGGACTTTCGTTCGCAGTCGAAGTGATTCGTCCGATCAAAACGTCTGAATTTCCGACGAAGGCGACGCGGCCTGCCAATTCACGTTTGGATCTCGACCGACTTCGCAATAGCTTCGGAGTTGCAATGCCGCACTGGCGTGATGCTCTTGCCGTCGAACTTGACGAATATGTTCGGCTGGAGAGGGCAAAGGCAATTTAAATTAGTCGAATTCTGTTCTCTCTTTGAGGGCGTGCTGCTCTTCGAGGGGTGATTGCAAACAGCTATTGCCGCTCACGTCGTCGGTCGGTGGCGCGGTCACTCTTGCCATTCGGCTCAAACGCTACGCTTGCCGTTCGCGACATCCCGTTTGGCCTCGGCCAGATCGCTTGCCATCATCTCCTCGACCAGCTGGCCAAACGTCCGCTTCGGCTTCCAGCCGAGCATCTGTCGCGCCTTGCTGGCGTCGCCGATGAGGAGGTCGACCTCGGTCGGGCGGAAGTAGGTGGGATCGATCTTCACCACGGTCTTGCCGCTCTTGGCGTCGATGCCGGTCTCGTCCACGCCGGCGCCGCGCCATTCGATGCGGCGGCCTACTTGCGCGAAGGCCAGCTCGGCCATCTCGCGCACCGAGTGCATCTCGCCCGTGGCGAGCACGAAGTCGTCGGGTTTGTCGGCCTGCAGGATCATGTGCATGCCCTCGATGTAGTCGCGAGCATGGCCCCAGTCGCGCTTGGCCTCGAGATTGCCAAGATAGAGCGTTTGCTCCAACCCGACCTCGATGCGTGCCACACCGCGGGTGATCTTCCGCGTGACAAAAGTCTCACCGCGGATCGGGCTCTCATGGTTGAACAGGATACCATTGCTGGCAAACATGCCGTAGGCTTCGCGGTAGTTCACCGTGATCCAGTAGCCATAGAGCTTTGCGACGCCGTAAGGCGAGCGCGGATAGAACGGCGTGGTTTCTTTCTGCGGGATCTCCTGCACGAGACCATAGAGCTCGGAGGTCGAGGCCTGATAGAACCGCGTCTCCTTCTCCATGCCGAGGATGCGGATCGCCTCCAAAAGCCGAAGCACGCCGATGGCGTCGGCATTGGCAGTGTATTCCGGGCTCTCGAAGCTGACGCCCACGTGGCTTTGGGCCGCAAGATTGTAAATCTCGGTCGGTCGGATCTGTTGCACCAAGCGGATCAGATTGGTCGAATCCGTCATATCACCGTAGTGCATCAGGAACGGCACATCGCCGACATGCGGATCCTGATAGAGGTGATCGACGCGGGCGGTGTTGAACGAGGACGAGCGCCGCTTGATGCCGTGCACGATATAACCGAGCGACAGTAGATGCTCGGCAAGATAGGCCCCGTCCTGGCCCGTCACGCCAGTGATGAGTGCTGTCCGGCACTTTCTACCATTGTGCGTCAATTTAGCCTCGGAACAGAAATTCGAAGGTCCATGCACGTGATTGTACCGTGCGGGGACCCAGAGCAGGATAAAGCCGTATAAAGAACTAATATTCAGTCCGCAATCGAGATCTATATAATTGATCTCATTGCTTTTTCTGTCTTGTCCGCGATTGAGCGATAAGCGAAGCTATCATCTCGCCTCGAGGCATTCAGGGGCTCATTTGGCCATTTGCCGAGACTATTCTGTGGGTACGAGTTCTGCTCGTCGAGGCAACACCCGAGAATTCCGCTCTTTCGGGCGGCGCAGTAAGCGGGTCAATGGCGTGCAATCTCGTGGGTCCAATGTTGTGGGTCCGCCTCCGACTCCACACGAACGACGATGTATCGATCCAAAGCATCCATGAGCGGTGTGACTACCGGACTCAAATTATCAAGTACAAGAACCGCTCTTCCTTCTCGTACGAGTAACACGAGGTGATGCTCCCTGCTGGCGCGGACAACGACCTCCGCGAGAAGGAGCGCTGAACTAGGCCACCCGGATCGAAGTAGCAAGTGGCGCTTAGTGACGGCATAATCACCACAATTGCCATTGTAAGGAAACACCTGCCATTCAGCATCGTTTCGGCTGGCAACGACATCTTTCGGGATAATTCCAAAATTCACTGTCGAATTGATTTGAGCCAATTCTCTCCAGCGCTGACGTGAGGAGCGAAAATCAGTGATCCTACGATCGGCGTGGCGCTGACAGTCTTCCGGATACTCAATGCAAAATCGTGAAAATGAAAACGGCGGAATGACCGCTTGAGGCTCGTAATCTGAATAAGCAGGCTGGCTTATTACGCAATACACAACGGCCAGCATGCGCGGGGCATGTCTGATCATCGGGGTTTGCCTGAAGGATTTCGATTGTTGGGTGGACTATACTGCAGTGCAGTAAAAATGCGATGACAATCGACAGGCATTTGATGCTCAATCGCAAAGCAGCGATTGTGGCTCCTTGCCTCGCTCAATCGGACGCTATTGCGGCCGCTACGAAACCCACAGTTATGTGCATCTTGCGCGATGGGTAGGGTATTCGATCCCATCGGCACGGAGCGGGCCAAAGCCGAGCTTCCGATGATCACCTATTGCGAGGATGCTTGTTCGTGCGCGCAAGAAGCGGGGGCAATCGTGACCGTCACAGAATGGGTGCAATTTGTGCGCTTGATCGGTAAGCGCTGTTCAGCGGCCACCTACCGGATGACGGGATGATCTGCGAGTCTGCGGTCGGTTTTGACCGTTAGGCTTAGAATGGACACAGTGCATACTGCTATCACGGAGCCGGTGCGGCGGCTTGAGGTCTTCACCGGAGCCGGCCGTCGGCGGAAGTGGAGCGACGAGGACAAGGCGCAGATTGTCGCGGAGATCGTTGCGAGCGGCGACTCGGTCTGTTCGGTGGCTCGACGGCATGGATTGTCGCCACAGCAGTTGTTTGGCTGGCGACGTCAGTTGCGTGAAGCAGCACGCGGTCAATCCGAAGCGGATGAAGTACAGTTTGTGCCGGCGGTGGTAGATGCCGTGGTGTCGTCGCCCACTCGTGGCCGGGATCTGGGCCGGGAGCACAGAGCCCCGCACCGCAAGGCCAAGGTGGATGACGGGATCATCGAGATCGAAGTCGACGGCATCACGATCCGGGCTGGTCGTGGCGCAGACGCGACGATGATTGCGTCGATCGTCCAGGCGCTGAAGGCGAGCCGGTGATCGGTCCGTCGGGTGCGGTCCGGGTGATGGTGGCGACCAAACCGGTAGACTTCCGTAAGGGCATGGAGGGACTTGCGACCCTAGTGCGCGAGAGCATGGGGGCAGACCCATTCTCGGGAGCTGTCTATGTGTTCAGGGCCAAGCGAGCGGACCGGATCAAGCTGGTGTTCTGGGACGGAACGGGTTTGTGTCTGTTCGCCAAGCGGCTCGAGGATGGGATCTTCCGCTGGCCGAAGATCGAGGACGGCGTGATGCGCCTGTCGGCGGCGCAATTGTCGGCGCTGCTGGAAGGACTCGACTGGCGGCTTGTGCACGAGGCACGGGAGACGCCCGCGCCAACACAAGCGGGATAGTTGTTGTCGGCGCTGCGGCGAAGTGAATCAGGAGCGTCGGACGCGTCGCCAGATGGCAGCGAATATGCTGTGATTTGGGTGTGAAGGACGCCCTGCCTGACGATCCCGAGACGCTGAAAGCGATGCTGCTCGCCGAGCGGTGCGAGAGCGAGCGGCTGCGTCAGATCATCAAGGAATTACAGCGGCATCGGTTTGGCCGACGGGCAGAGACGCTGCCTGAGGATCAGATGCTGCTGGGCCTGGAAGATGTCGAGCAGGTCGCAGCGTACGGCGAGACGGCACAGGACGTCAGCGCACCTGAAGGCCGTGAGGCACGAGCTCGCAAGCGCCGCGGCAACCGCGGCGCCTTGCCGGCGCACCTGCCGCGGATCGAGGTCATCGTCGACATCGAGGACAAGACCTGTCCCTGCTGCCAAGGCGAGTTACACCGGATCGGCGAGGATCGAAGCGAACGGCTGGACCTGGTCCCGGCTCAGTTCCGAATCCTCATGACCCGGCGGCCCAAATACGCCTGCCGGGTTTGCGAGGACGGCGTCATGCAAGCGCCAGCTCCGGCTAGGCTGATTGAGGGCGGACTGCCAACCGAAGCCACCGTCGCCCAGGTTCTGGTGTCCAAATATGCCGATCACCTGCCGCTCTATCGGCAGGCGCAGATTTACGCACGCCAAGGTATTGAGCTCGATCGTTCGACGTTGGCGGACTGGGTGGGGCAGGCAGCCTTCCACCTGCGTCCGTTGCATGAGCGCCTCCTTGGCAAGCTCAGGCAACGGCCAAAGCTGTTCGCCGACGAGACGACGATGCCGGTGCTTGATCCCGGCCGCGGGCGCACCAAGACCGGTCAGCTCTGGGCCTATGCGGCAGACGACCGGCCATGGGGCGGCGCCGATCCTCCGGGCGTCGGCTATGTCTATGCACCCGATCGGAAAGCCGACCGACCGATCGCCCATCTTGCAGGCTTCAAGGGGATCCTGCAGGTCGACGGCTATGCCGGCTATGGCAAGCTCGCCGAGCGTGGTGCGGTTCAGCTTGCATTCTGCTGGTCGCACATGCGGCGTAACTTCTACGAACTTGCCACACCCGGTCCCGCGCCCATCGCGAGCGAGGCGCTTCAGCACATCGCCGAGTTCTACACGATCGAGAAGGATATCCGTGGCCGCAGCGCAGAGGAGCGCCGTCTCGTTCGGCAACAAAAAAGCCGGCCGCTGGCGAAAGCCTTCGAGCGGTGGCTCCACGCAAAGCTCGCGTTGATCAGCCAAAAGGGCAAGTTGGCCGACGCCATCCGCTATGCGCTCTCACGCTGGGAGGGCCTGACGCGCTTCATCGAAGATGGCCGTATCGAGCTCGACAACAACGCCGTCGAGCGCTCGATCCGTCCAATCGCGCTCAACCGGAAAAATGCGCTGTTCGCAGGCTCCGACGGCGGCGCCGAGCACTGGGCCATCATCGCCTCCCTGGTCGAAACTTGTAAGCTCAATGACGTCGATCCGCTTGCCTATCTGGCCGACGTCCTCACAAGGATCGTCAACGGTCATCCAAACAGCAGCATCGACGAGCTGCTTCCGTGGGCCTATTGCCGTCACGAAGTCAAGGCTGTGGCCTGAGAACGACGCTTACAGTGCAGCGACGAGACCGGTCTTTGAGCGGCACCCGGGAACGCGGCAGTGATAGCGTTCGCCGCAGGCGAGCCGCTTTTCCCAGTGCCCCCGGCGAGGAGCACATCAGGTCTTGCGCGATGGGATCGTGACCCGAAGGGCCGAGACAGCTTGGCTCGGTAAGCGAAGCGCGTAGAGCCCGGTCCGCACAGCGGACGCGCCTTCACCTATCAGGAATCGCATTGAGTAAAGGTGGTGCGCCCGGAGCACCACCTGGTGCCAAGATCAGTACTAGGCATGCCGGCCAGTTCTGCAAACATAAGAAGAACCGAACATCGCGTTGAATAGAATTGACAACTCGCCATGCAGAGACGACCACTCAATCCTGATGTCGCTGATACGGCTCCCGACGATTCAATCCCTACACCCTACGACTTCAGCAACCTCATCACCTATTTGCGCTTGTTAGACGCTGAAGCCGAAGGTGAGGATTGGCGCGAGGTTGCCAAGATCGTACTGCACATTGATCCTGAACGCGAGGCGCAACGCGCACGACGCGCCTACGATAGCCAACTCGCCCGCGCCAGATGGATGACAGAACAGGGACACTGGGATCTATTGAGAGGAGCGCCCGGTCTAAACTAAGATGGCTGACGCGACGACAATCTCACTTCATAGTCCCTGATCGGCGGCCCAAGCCAGGTATACTTCTATGGCTTCGGGCAAGCTGGCAAAGAGGCGGGACTCGTCACCGTATACAAGGCGGTGGCATTCAACAGCTAACTAAATTCACATTCTCGTCGATCTGGGGCCGAGAGATCCTGCCGTTTGTCGAATTGCTGGAGGACAAAATTCTCGCGACCTTGGGCGACGACTACCACAAGACGGAATTGGCTGCGTAGGCAGCTTGGTGACGCTGGCGGGAGAATCGCATGGCATCGTCAACCGATCTGGTGCTCTAAGAGCGCATGGCAATCGAGGCATACATGATTGCGATCGGGAAGGCTGGGACGGCAATTGCCCTGCCACCGCAATTATCGTGTCCCACGTAAGGGGTGCAGTCCAGCACCGTCACCGTATTCTGCGGCGGTAACGAGGGCAAAGTCCTTAACCATATTCGATGCGAAATGGCGATGACGCGGGGCTGCGTGGACGTGAAGGGCGCCGTTGGCGGGGTTCTGAGACAGAAAAAAGCTGCCAGGCCGCGGTTTTCAGGGTCGTACACGTGTTCTGGGGTATAGTTCTCGGAGCAGTTGAACTCTCCTTAGTTGTCGTCTAAAGCACTGACAATTTGTACGCTTTGACGAGACTGCCTCCACCGTGAATCGCATACGCACTTCAGTACTGTCGCTCTTGTTCGTCGCCGCCATCGCTACCGGCATCGTCTATGCAGTCCCCAGAATGAGTGCTGCGGACCGCAGGACTGGGGACGCCCCTGGGGGGCAACGGACGCCACAGCAGAAGCCTCAAACACTCGCTCCCGACCTCGTTGGCCGCCCCGTTTCGGTCAACGTCGAGAGGGTCGATGAGGGCTCCCTTACCCCGGTTTCGGCAACGCAGATCGGCTCAAACGAGTTTCTCATCGCGAACTACCGAAATGTCTACCGCCTAGACATCGAGGCACGCCAGATGCGACGGCTTCCGCTGATCGGGGCAGTGCCGGAATGGACGCCGACCGCTGTCCACTACTCGGCGTTCTACGACCGTGTCTTTATCGCCAACTACACGGGCGGAGATGTTATCGTCGCCACGGTCGCGCCAGACGGCCTGCATCTCGCCGAACGTCTCACGGACCACATTGTGGGTCCGGAAGGCGTGACGATCTCGCGCGGCGGCCGCTTTATGGCCGTTGCGGACTACTCCGCAGATGCCCTCTCTGTCTTCGAACGTATCAATGACGCGTGGGTATTTCGCTGGACGAGGCCGGCCAAAGCGGCGCACGGCGTCGCAATTATCGACAGCAGCGTCTTCGTGGCAGGCAAGAGCATTACCAAATTCGACATCGAAACCGGCCGGCAGCTTGCCAGCGCCGATGCACCGATCCTGTTTGCCACATCCTTGAACGAGGACGAGCAGACCGGAGAGCTCATTGGGTCCGACGCGATGACAGGCCGCGTCTTCACCATGGACACCGATCTACACCTGACATCATCGTTCGGGACCAACGGTCCGACTTACAGCAATCTGTCCATGCCGTACTTCGCATGGCGCGACCGGAACGCCCTTTGGGTACTCTCGACCTACCAGGAGCGACTGCTGCGCATTGACCCCAGCGGCACGACGTCACTCGAGTTCGCGACCCCTTCGTGGACCTACATCAAGGACGCCGCGGCCTTCCGCAACCCAGCTGGCACATGGCACGGTATTCTTAAGTACGACAGTCCAGCATTCGACTTTCTGGGCACATCGATCCGCCCGAGCTATGGCGCGGTCGCCGCTCCCAACGGCGCACAGATCATGTTGCCGACCCGAGAAATCGGCCACTGGCCCTACTATATCAGCACCATCGCCAGCAACGGCAGCCACCTTGCGATCGTTGCCAACTCGTCACCCATGGCGTTGCTCTATGATCGGTCCCGCCAGTCGCTCGCCGCCGTCGATATGGGCGAATGGGATTGCTGGGCAGCCGCTGACCGCGTGCTGTGCCCATCGAGAGGCTATTCTTTCAGCGACCTTCTGTCGAAGAGCTCACCGATTGCCCTTGATGGCCCTACCGACAAGTCTACCTTACTTGGCCTCTGGCGCGAGCATCGCCCGGTGGCCGACCGATAAACCCAGCTCACGCATTGTGATGGCTTTCACCCGCGCAGTGATCGCCGGCGAGGTATCGATCGTGTTGTCGAAAACCCACCCGACGGCCTTGCGGGAGAATGCGTTGAGGATGACGGCGAGGTAAGTGAAGGCCTTGGCGAGATGGACAAAGGTGATTTGGGCGGCCCAGACCTGGTCGGGCGCGGACGGCATCAGACCACGCACCAGATTAGGACCACGGTAAGCCCGATGACCGCTCTGAAGGCGGTTTCAAGATCGGCACCTTGTGTTGCGCGATCAGGTAATCATCGCGCATAGGCCTTCGAACCTCTTGGCATTCACGGCCATGCTCTGGCGCCTGAGGATCGCTGCCACGCGCCGATAGCCATAGAAGGTCCGTTTGAAGAAGACTCGCTGGATCAGATCATACGGTTTGCGATCTGCGGTCTTGCTGTCGTATCTGGTGAGGTGCAGATGATCGCTCGCGGCAAGCCCGCGAGGTGGCACAAGCGTTGACCGTTGGCATGGGAATCGGTGCCTCCGCTGTCATGGCCTTGATGACTTCGGCGATGCGGGCTTGGGTTTTCCTTGCGCTGCCGGCCGCTCCAGTGCGCGCAAGGCTTGTCGAAAAGAAATCGATGTCCATCCGCAGGCGGCCCACCAGCCGCTCGAGTTCGGCGAAGCGGACTTTGGCGAGCACGGAGGCGGAGCGCTAGTACGTCGCTGGCGGCTTTAGCTTGAGGGGCCAGGTTTAGGTCCGGGCTTCCGGTTCAAACCATCGAACTCATCGGCGTTCCAAGCGTTGACCCGATCATGCAAAATCTTGGTGTTGTCCCATGCTTGCGTGCGACTGGCGGAACCCGTCGCCTCGCTCGACACGCTTAATAGCCGTCGCAATCGGAAACTGGCGCTTGCTTTCCCCGTCCCGCCAAAGATGATCTGATCCTTGAAATGCCTGTCACTACAATTATCGTGTCTAACTTAGGGGGTGCAGTTCAGGACTATCTCCGCGACTCTGTCAGGTGCGCCAATGGCACCTCGTTGACTATCGACCTTATCTGGACATTCCGCCGATCCCGTCATTTGATTTTGCCGTACTCACTATCCAGTATTAGCTTCCAGGTTGGCACGAGCCTGCTGAAGTCAAATGAATCTTCATCCGTCGGAACGACGGGTTGATTAATCGATCGTCCTTTCAGCAATCTGGCCAATCTCGAAAGATTCGCACTAGAGAAACCATCGCCGACTGCGAATGCTGCCAGATCATTCTCCTTCTCACAATAGATCGCCCAATTTCCCCGATTTGAGGCACAAACGTACCTGTCCATCAGAAACATCCAATTTAAGGCCGAGCCGTCTCCCACCAGTCGCACCAAGTAATCACGCCAAGTCGTGCTGGATTCGAAAATGAAGACCTCTGACGTGTTCAGCAACTCGGTGCGGTTTCCTAAATTGAGTAGTGCGATCGCTCGATCGTTGTTGTGTTGTAATAAAAAGTCTTTGATGGAAATGAACTCCTCCTCAAACAGAACGGACGGCTCGAAGAACAAATAACTAGCCCACCGACCGGCAAACACTTTGCGTGGAAAGCGCTTCCCCTTTGAAACTGACGAAAGCGCATTAGATGATGCCTCGTCCCTCCAGGTTTCGCTCGCGCGGCCGGTGTGGTCGACCATTTGCATGCTCACTTTCCTAAGTTGAACTTGATCATACCATTTGGTCCGATGTATTGGGCTCCACTTTGCCCGGTGCTGCTTCGTGTGTAAACCGTATAGGTACTCGTCCCGTTTTGATAGACAGTTACTGATCCGTTCGTGCCCGCGGTTGTAGTGGCCGTGTACCCATTTGACTGAAGAGACGCCCCAAACTCGGCGGGTGTAACATCAGTATTGACACCTTTCAGGCCGCCTGAGGTATCCCATTTTGAGTATGAGCCTGGTTGCGTGGTGACGGCAGTGCCATTTGGCGTAACATAGATGGGGCCGCGGGTTGGTTGGCCCCCACCACTGCCGCCAATTCCACGCCCACCACCACCACCTTCAATTAGCCCATCCTTGCCACAACCCGGAATTGGGTAGCGGGCCATTGCGCAAATGTCTGCCCCCATAGCATCCATGGGATCTGACTTCTGCGTGGCCTGAAGGGCCGCACGTTCTTGAGCTTCGGCGGCAGCCTCGACGCTCAGCGTTGCCAAATATTGGAATCCCGCTGTCACGGCACCATTGGCGAACTTTCCACCGCCTGCGACGGATGCGAGACCACCAGCCGTCGCTTGTACGAGGGTGCCACCGATGAGGTCCTCGACGTTGTGCAGCGGACTCTTGAACACGGACCCGGTAACGGGCGAGATCGCTGCGCCTACGCCCGCCGCCAAGGCTCCCGATTTGCATGATCCACCCGATGCGACCGACGAGGCGCAGCCCACCGCGGCGTTCTCGGCAACATACGCGGCATAGCCAACCGGATTTGCACTGGCCGCCTCTAGACCCGGCGCTGCCCCAATTCCCTGGAACGCTGTAGTCGTGACCGCGGCTATTGCAGCTGCTTTTAGTATCTGTCCTAGATTGCCGCCGGATATGCCGGTCACGACAGCGGCACTCACCGCGGCCACGCAGGGAACGCAAGCGCCTGCAGTAACGAAATTCAGCGCCGCGTTGAGCGCGACTTGCAAGAGCGCCATGCCATTCTGTTTGATGAAGTTGCCGATCGCGGTGAAGGCCTTGCCGATCCAGCCGAAGGCGTTCGAGAACCAGTTGAACCCGTTTGGATCGGTGAAGGCGAGCGGGTCGTTGCCGACATAGGAGTAGCGGTTCCAACCCTGCATGTTCATGGGATCAGTCACCGTCGGATCGGCCGATGTGAACCTCGCGAGCAGAGGGTCGTAGACGCGCCCGTTCAGATGCACGAGGCCGCCGATCGAGAGCTGCTCCTCGCCGGTGAAACCGCGCGTGGACTGGCTGGTGATGCTGCCCGTCGTGTCGTCGGTGCCGTTGGGATTGCGCCGTTTACCCCAGGCGTCGTAGCTGAGACGCTCCACGACAAGTGAGTTCTCGTCGGTGATGACCGAGATCGAGCCGAGGTGATCGGTGTGGAAGTAGCGTGTGGTCAGCGTCTCGGATGCCACCTGCAGCGAGCGCATGCCGACCTTGGCATTGCCGACCGACATGTAGTCGGTCCATTTCTGCGAGGCCGTGCCGGGATTGGTGACCTCCGCCAGCACGCCGAAGCCGCCGATGTAGAGCGTGGTGCCCTCCGGCGTCACCTGCTTGAAGCGCTGGTGCTCGGTGTCGTCGACGAAGCTGATGGTGCGGGTGCCCTGCGTGATCGAGGCCGGCTTGTTGTAGGAGGTCCAAGCGATGGTGCGGTTGAGGCCCGAGGTCTGGTTGCCGTTGAGATCGTAGGTGAAGGTGGTCGAGATCAGCCCGTTGGTGATGCTCGAGACCGCATGCGGCTGCGCTTGCCCCGCCGCCGGATAATTGTAGGTGCCGACGTCGGACTTTGTCAGCATGTTGCCGATCGCGCTGTAGGTGAAGGTCTTGGCCAGCGGCGTCGGCGTCAAATTGACCGTCGAGGAGACCAGCCGGTTCAACGTGTCGTAGGTGAAGGTCTCACTGAGGTTGGTGTTGGCGTCGCTGCGCGACAGCGGATCGCCGAGCTTGTCATAAGTGTAGGACAGGTTCTGCACCGCGGTGCCGGCGCCGCTGCCGGTGGTGAGGCTGGAGAGGCGCCCGGTGGTCGCTTCGAAGGTGCGGCTGGTGATCAGGCCGTTGCCGCTGGTCGTCTGCGTCAGATGCCCTTCGGCATCCATCGTGTTCGCGGTCCAGTAGGACTGGCTGGTCGCATCATCGGAGAGCTGGTTGGCAAAACCGAGCGTGTTGTAGCCGTAGCGGGCAGTGAAGCCGGAGGGATAGCTGACCTTGCTGATGCGGCTGTAGGCATCATAGGTCGCCCCCATTACATAGGTCGACCCGTCAATGGTGGTCGAGACCTGCGCGGCCCGGCCGAGCGTGTCATAGGTCACGCTACGGCCGAAGCCGTTGCCGAGACCTGCCGTGATGCCCGAGGATGCCAGCTTGCCGATGCCGTTGGTGGCGGTGTCGTAGGTCCAGGTGCTGGTTACGTCGGCCTCGACCCGCTGCACCAGCCGGTCGAGCTTGTCGTAGGTGAGCGTCGTCACCTGACTCTTGGCGTCGGTCTGGCTGACCAGGAGCCCGAGCGTGTTGTAGCTGTAGGTCCAGTGGCCGAGATCGGGATCGGAGCTCGCGACCTTGCGGCCGCGCAGATCGTAGGTTGCGGTCACGACGTTGCCGGCGGCGTCCGTGGTCTGAAGCAGGTTGCCGACCGCGTCATAGGCATAGGTCATGACGCCGCCCTGGGCGTCGGTGATCGAGACCACCTTGCCCTGGCTGTTCTTGACCACCGTGCGGGTCTGGCTCAGCGCGTTAGTCTCGGTGACGGAGAGGCCGTGATAGGCGGTCGAGGACTTGCTGCCGTCGGGCTTGGTCTCGGTCAGCACACGGCCGAGCGTGTCGTAAGTATAGGTGGTGTATTGTGGCGTGCCGCCGCTGACAAAGTACGGCCGGCTGGTCTGGGTCAGGCGGCCGAGCGCGTCGTAGGCCCGCGTCGCGCGGACCGTCGAGCCATCAAAGCCTTGGGTCTCGCGGCCGATCTCGCGGTCGAGCGAATCCATGTAGACCGTGACGGTCGGTCCGATGACGGTGGTGCCGTCGGCCGCATAGGGCCGTTCTGTAACCAGGTAGATTCCGCCGGAGATGCAGGCATCTGTCCCGCCGTTCACGCCGCTGCAGAATTTGTAGAACCACTTGGTTATCGTGCCGTCGGCGCGGATCTCCTGGATCTTGCGGCCGAAGCTGTCATAGGCCCAGGTCGTGGTCAGGCCGTTGGGGCCGGTGTGGCTAGTCGGCTTGCCGAAGCGGGCGTCGTATTGGATGCTCTCGCTCTGGCTCAATGCGTTGGTGTTCGAACTGTTGAACTGGCCGTTCGCACTGAAAGCGCTGCTCGAGGAGCGCGGCGCTATATCCACGCTGCCGTTGCCGACGGTGACCGAGATCTTGTTGCCAAAACTGTCATAGGCGTAATCGGTCTGCAGCCGCAGCGCCGGCGTGTCGGGCTCGACCACCTCCTGGTTCAGCACGCCTTGTGCGTCATAAGCAAAGGACGATGTTCGCGTGATGGTGCTCGCGGCCCACGCCTGACTCGACAGCAGCACGACAACAGCAGCCGCAACCGACGACTTCGCGATTTTCAACATTGCTTATTCCCCAAGCCCCAAGAGTGCTAATCAGCCCAGTCAATCAAAACACGCACTCACGCAAGAGAACCTGAATGCAGGCGCAACGGCGTCCTCTTACCGGTGCCATACCCACGCACACACGAAAGCCATGCTGGCGGAGAACTTGCCTCCGCCATACAGATTCCGAACTCAACTATGGAGCGACGTTCGCGACCGTGGCCCTGGTCAATCGTCCGAGATACCAGAGCGACCAATCATTGGTGTAGGTGTTAGTCGTGGTCTTGCTGAACCCGTCCGGCGTCGACACCGTCACCTGCGTCGCGTTGAGATACGCGTCGTACTGATTTGCCGTCGTCACCGTCGGCAACGCTGAGCCGTCAAGATCCGAACCGCTCGATACGTTCTGCGACAGCGATACCTTGTACGGCGCGGACGAAACACTCGCCGCGCTCACACTCGGCCCTCCACTCCAATTGCTGAACTGGTAGGTATTCGTCGACTGCCCCAGCGTCTGCGAGACTATCATCCGCGTCGTCGAGGCGACCAGACCGATATAGGGGAAATCCTGCCGGTAGATCGTCGTATCCGTGATGTTGGTTTGCAAGTCCCTCACGCTCATCCCCGCAAAACCAAGGAAGCCACGGCCGCTAAGATCAGCTTTTGCGCTCCCATAAAGGTAGGTTGAGCTGTAAGTCCCGCCTACTCCATTCGAAGCATCGATGCGGGATACGACAGATAATGGCGGCTGCAGGTCAACAACCGGATAGGTCGCCGTTGTACCTTTGGTGTAGACGCTGTTACTCGTCAGAGGCTTGTACGTTACAATCGTCGACTGCCCCACTCCGTTGGTCACGTAGGTAAGTAGATCCGGAGCGACTGCGTCGCTCAACCAGAGAGCCCGCTGTGTCTGGGAGCGGTTGTCTACAATCGTCCCGCCGTTGCTGGTGGCTGCGCCGTTCTTGAGATCCCACAAAGCATCGGCTTTGCCATCCCCATTGAAATCGGCCATCGCAGCGCGCCATCCGGAGTATTGGCCGTCCATGCCGAATGGATTGAAACTTACGACAAAGCTACCATCGCCCTTACCCAACCAGAGACTGCGAATGCCAGTCGATCGACCATCAGAGCTCTCATTGTCCCAGAGAATATCGGCTTTCCCGTCGCCGTTGAAGTCAGCGAGCAGAGCACGCCAGCCAATGTAGCTGCCATCTACACCCGCTACGTTATAGATTGCCGCAAACGTACCATCTCCTTTACTAAGCCACAGAATTCGGTTTCCGGACGATCGGCCATCATCGTAAGAACTCTGGTTGTCCCACAGGATGTCGACTTTTCCATCCCCATTAAAGTCTGCGAACAGCGGCCGCCATCCGACATAATTGCCATTCGCACCGCCAACGTTAGAGATGATTGTGAAAGTGCCCGCATCATTGCTCATCCAGAGAATTCGCGTCCCCGAGGAGCGCCCATCAACGTAACCGCCCGTGCTGCCCTCGTAGTCCCAGAGAATATCCGTCTTGCCATCCCCGTTTACGTCTATCAGCGAGGCCCGCCACCCGATGTAGTACCCATCTTGCCCCGCCAAGTTGGACGTTGCCGCGAACGTCCCGTCGCCATTGCTAATCCAGAGGACTCGATTCCCCGATGACCGACCGTCGGTGTAACCGTCCTCATAATCCCAAAGGATATCGGCCCTTCCGTCGCCGTTGAAATCAGCCAAATAGGCTCGCCATCCGATATAGTATCCGTCGACGCCTGCCAGATTTCCTACGATGGTGAATGTACCATCTCCCTTGCTCAGCCAGAGAATCCGGTGCCCCGATGATCGGCCGTCGGCGTAGGTCCCCTGATAATCCCAGAGAATGTCGGTTTTTCCGTCGCCGTTGAAATCAGCCAAAGACGCACGCCATCCGATGTAGGACCCATCTTGCCCGGCCAAGTTGGTGGTTACCGCGAACGTCCCGTCGCCATTGCTGATCCAGAGGTATCGGTTACCCGACGATCGACCGTCCGTGTAGCCGGTTTCGTTATCCCACAGAATGTCGGTCTTTCCGTCGCCGTTGAAATCACCAAAGGAGTAGCCCCAGCCGATGTAGATGCCGTCCGCGCCCTCAACGTTATTGAAAGCGGATGTTGTGCTAGTGGTACCGTCCTGAGAACTGAAAGTGGTCGCCGGCAGACAGTTGCCCGCACTATCGCAGACCGTCACACTCGTGAGACGGCTGGATTGGGTGGAAGGGCTCTGAGTGTAGGCTAGTCTGTAGTCCGTAACCAAAGTGCCGCCTATGTAGGTCTTGACGTCTGTCAAGCGTACGGTGATCTGCGCGAGGGATCCTGCTTGATACGACGGAGCAACGTCCGAGCGCGACGCGTAGACGAACTGAACGGAGTTGTAAGGGCTGGTCGAAGACGAGCTATTGCCCGTATAGTCAATCCGCGTCGGATAAAATTGCCCGTTGGCTACATCGTTGTTGTAAGTGACGGTGAAATAATTCGTCTTCGTATCGCTCACCTTGTTAACGGCCCAGATACGCGCGGAGGTCTTCCCTTGCGCGAGAATCACGGAGTCAGCCGTGTTGCCGAACTCCATGGTCTGGCCAGATTTGGTATGCACCTCGAACCACGCCGGCCCGCTGCCAACCGAGCCATGCGAGATGATTTTCGAGAAGGTCTCGACTTCTGTGCGATACTGAGCTCCGTCGGCGCCGTAAGCCCCACTGGTCACGACGAGTCGCTGACCATCCATACAGTAGCGATCGTTGCCATCGAACTTGACGGATCCGGCCGCTCCGTCTTGCGCCATGGTTTGCGGACAACGCGTGATCGACGGCAGTCCGGACAGCGACCAACCTACCCCCAACAGACCGTTCGCGCCCTGGCTGCTGTATTCGAGCGAAAGCGTCGGCGCCATACCGGCGGTCCCGGGCGGCAGTGCGATCGGAATGGAATAGGTAGCAGCCCCCGTCGGATTGACCGAGAAGCTTCCTGGAAGCGACATCGTCCCGCAAATGACGGGACCGACTCCCACGAGCGATGCAAGCGCCGCGGAAAATAACGTAATGGCAGCTCTCCGAGATGCAAGCAGCCGATGTCCCGACAATTTGAGATCCATTTCGATTCCCGCGCTAACTGTAATGTAAAAGCACAACGATCTTAGATTGGCTTGCGTGACGCACTAAAGACTCGCCCGAGCAGTTCTCCAAAGAACTCTCGTGAAGATTGATCCGATGTCGCGGCGCTGGCAGACATGAGTGCAGCCCCCGCGCCCAGACGTTTGCGCGCGAGCCCAGAAGGGCCGCTTGATCTCTAGGTTACGGCGCTTTCAGGAAAAGATTTCCACGTACGTGCACCCACAGGCCGTACCGCGTGAAGTTCTTCAGGGACTGCCAGCAAGCTCCGATCGTAGAAGACAAGCGACAACCAAATGTCCCGCTGCTGCAGATCTCTTAATGCAATCATCCAATCGCCCCGAAATTCCCCATTTCATCGCCCAGTCGATAAAACTTTCAGTTGTCTCAACCGTCAATACGATGCGCGACTTCTCCACAACCTCTCAAGCAAAAAGAGTAAGCTGCACGGAAACGCATCATCACAGCGCCGGCGATAGGCATCGCACGTCACCGCGCGCCGCAGAGGGCGCAATATTCGTTGCCAGCGTGACGCACACATGAAGCTCACATCAAATATCTGGGGCGCAGCGCAACGGGATGGGATTGTCCACAACTGCTCAATCTGGCGTTGACCTTCACCTTGCAAGACGAGAGGACGTAGCGCATTGATCGTTCAGTCAACCGCTCTGTCAGCGTGGGCGTTCTGGTGAGTTGGACATTGGGACACATCTGTTGAGCCATGCAAGCGGCTTCGACCATCACAGCGCGCTCCGCGCCGCCGGCCGCGGGCTCGCAGGAAGCGATTGAACGGCCGGCCGCGGCCAGCTTTGCCGACGCCTTCGGCGCCTTCCTTCTGGAAGGCAACAAACTCGACAACCAGGCACTTGAGCGGGCGCGGCGCGCGGCGCTGTCAACCGGAGATCGGATCGATCGCGTGCTTAGCAAGCTCGGTCTTCTGTCGGACACCGACCTTGCCCTTGCGCTCGCGGCGTTCCTGAAGATTCCAATCGCCACCCCATCCTCAGTTCCCCAGACACCTATCCTGCCCGAGACGATCGACGCGGATTTCGTGCGTTTCAACAAGGTTCTTCCACTCAGGATCGACGGAGATCGCCTTGAGGTCGGAACAACCGACCCACTCTCCGACGAACCTTTGCGCGCCCTCGCCTACGCCACGGATCTTTCGGTCTCGGTGCAACTGTTCCTGCCGGTGGATTTTGAGCAGGCTGTGGACGCTGTCTATGGCGGGGCCAAGTCTGAAGGCGCGGCGGATGTTGCCGCCACAGACGCCAGCGAACATGACCTGCAACGATTACGGGATCTCGCAAGCGAGGCGCCGACGATTCGCCTTGTCAACCAGCTCATCAACGAGGCGGTGGAGCAGCGAGCCAGCGATATTCACGTCGAACCCACCGCCGACGCGGTTCTCGTCCGTTACCGGATCGATGGGGTCCTGCGGCTCGTAAAAAGTCTTGGCATGGAAATGCGGGCCGCGGTGACATCCCGCATCAAGATCATGTCGCGGCTTGACATTGCCGAGCGCCGTCTTCCGCAAGACGGCCGTACCAAGGTCGCCGTCCGCGGCATCGACATCGATTTTCGCGTCTCCACAATTCCGACGGCGTTCGGCGAAAGCGTGGTCATGCGCATTCTCGATCGCTCGCGCATCCGTCTGGACTTTACCGAACTCGGATTCGACGCGACGCGCATTGGGCATTTCGACGATCTGCTCAAGCAGCCTGATGGCATCATTCTCGTCACGGGACCCACCGGCAGCGGCAAGACGACGACGCTCTATACGGCGCTTCAGACACTCAATACCGCCGAGCGCAAGCTGTTCACCGTCGAGGACCCGATCGAGTACCAGCTCAAAGGCATTAATCAGGTACAAGTCCAATCCGGCATCGGCCTCACTTTTCCGGCGGCATTGCGCTCGATCCTCCGGCAGGACCCCGACATCATCATGATCGGCGAGATCCGCGACCTCGAAACGGCGCGTATCGCCGTGCAGGCCTCGCTCACGGGGCATCTCGTGTTCTCGACCCTTCATACCAACAGCGCGGTTTCGACAATGACGCGGCTGACGGACATGGGCATCGAGAACTATTTGCTGGTCTCGACGGTGAAGGCGGTGACGGCGCAGCGACTGACGCGGCGTCTCTGCCCGCATTGCTCGATTCCTCATCCCAACGCTGGCTACCTCGCCGAAGAGATCAAGAAGACCCTAAGGGGGCTTGTACCCGATACCAACCCGGACATCCGTCAGAAGCAGGGCTGCGAGCAGTGCGGCGGCACGGGCTTCCTGGGACGATCGACCATCTCCGAGTTTCTGTTTCTGGACCCAACGATCCAACGTCTTGTGCTTGCGACAGCGCCCGAGGCAGAGATCGAAGTCGCCGCCCGCGACGCCGGCATGGCCACGATGTATGAGGACGGTCTTGACAAGGTGTGGCGCGGCCAGACGACGCTCGAGGAAGTCGTGCGCGCGACCAGGAGCCACTGAGCGATGCCCTCGCCTGGCGCAACCAGCCCGTTCAAGAGCTTCCTCAGTGCGGATCGTATGGCGCCGTTCTGGCGTCCCGCTTTCCGCTCCTTCAGCTCGCTGTGGTCCTGGTGGCAACGGGAGTTCTTCGATCTGTTTGAGAACCCGGTCGGCCGATGGCTGCTAGGCCCGAAGCGACGGACGCTCTATCTGAAGGAAACCACTGGCACGATCGAACTCCGGATGGCCGGCGACGACACCGAGCCGGAGACGATAGAGCGCTATTCCAGCTACTCCGCCGCGACATTAAACGAGCTTCTCTCGGCAAAAGGCCTATCCAAACAAGACGTCGATCTCGTCGTGCTGGTGCCCACAGAGAGATTCTTCGGCCGGACCTTGCACCTGCCTGGGCAGACGCTGTCCGATCTGGACAAGATCATCGCCAAGGATCTGGCGCGAAAGACGACGTTCAAGCCGGAGGACATTCGCGACAGCTATGAAGTCGAACGAGAACCGGATTCCGACAAGATCACGGTCCGCCACTGGATCATCCGGCGGTCTTATGTGGCACAGGCGCTCGCCGCCTTGCATCTTGATCAGGCTGACGTCGTGAGGATCGAGGGATTCGGCTCTTTGTCCAACCCGCGTCTTGTCCTCAACGCGGCGGCAGTGGGTAAGAAGCCGTGGTACTTGAATGCCGTGCGGGTGCTGGCTCTCGGATCACTGGTGCTGGCCCTGGCCGCGTTCGGTCTTGCCAGTTGGCGCAAGCAGACGGTGATTACAGAACTTGCGGCCGGGATCGACGCCAGCCGCGCCAAGGCGCAGTTGATCCGAACCAAGATCGATGATCTCGACAAGCGCCAGAGCGCAGTGGTGCGGGTGCGCGGCGACAAGGTCTTAAGACCCAATTTATCGGACGTTTGGGAAAAGGTGACGGCGACCTTGCCCACGCAATCCTGGCTGACCGAGCTCCAACTCGCTCCGGATGAGGCAGGTGGTGGCGACGGACAGGTCCTGCGCCTGACCGGCTTTTCGGCATCGGCGGCGGAGCTGGTCACGCTGTTTGAGAACTCCGGCAGTTTTAGGGATGCAGCGCTAACGGCTCCAGTCAGCGTCGATCCGACCGAGAAGCGCGAACGCTTCGCCCTACAGATGAAGGTGAAAAACAACCCCACCGAAAAGGTGGGGCCGAAATGAAGCGACTGCTCGAACTCCCTCGCAGCGGCCAGCGCGCGCTCTTCATGGGCGTCAACGCCCTCGCTGTTCTGGCCATTATCGGGTTCGTCACCATGTTGGCCGACTATGTCCAAGGGCAGAATGACGAGATCGCACAAAAGCAACAGATGCTCTGGCGTCTGGAAGCCATCCTCGCGCGCGAGGGCGAGGTACGCACGGCCAACGAGCGTATCAAGGCCCAACTGACCGAGGGCGATTTCTTGAAAGGTGCCAACGAGGGCGTCATTGCCGCCGAACTGCAGATCCGCCTCAAGAGCGTTGCCGAGCGCAATGGCGCCCGTGTCCTGACCATGCAGGGCCTGACACTGCCGGCCGACGACGTGTTGCGCTACATCGGCGCGAAGATTGCGCTCGTTGGGACGCATCAGCAACTTCAAAGGGCAATCTTTGAGATCGAGGTCGACAAGCCCTATCTGTTCATCCGCAACGCAAGTCTCAAACTCACACCTTCCGCCAACGGGACCTCCACCGAACCGGTCCTTGAGGCTCATCTTGATGTCGCCGGCACTTTGCCGAAGAATGCCGGCCAGCCATGAAGCGGAGCACGCCCCCACCCCTTGCCGTCATTTGCCTGCTGGGCTTTGGCATGCTCGATGTGTATCTTCTGGGCACAATCACCCAATCGAGCCTACAGCCCATCGAAGCGCCCGAAGCCCCGACAGGAGCCCTCGACGGGGGTGAGAAGAAGCTGCCTGAAGTCCATTCGAAGCAGATTGCGGCGCTTGGTCGAACTTTGGCTGCGCCCGTGTTCTTTAAGTCGCGCTCGCCCTACATTCCCCCACCTCCCGCGACAGTTGCTCCAGCGGTGATGGTGGCCGCAGCGCCGCCTCCCACTGTTACCGTTTCCGGTATCGTGATCGACCAGCATGTTAAGAAGGCGTTGTTGATCACGCCAGTTGACAACAACGGCGCCTGGCTTTGCGAAGGTGATCAAGTGATGGGATGGAAGGTCGAAACCATCACATCGGCCGGGGTGTCGCTGCGGCAGAACAGCTCGAAAATCGACGTCAGGATGTATCCGGCGCCCTGACGAGGTCGTCGCCGCAACTGTTCCACTCAGCTTTTGGACACGATCTGAAAATCCAGCAACCAATACGGCTTGGCGGGATCATCGGTAAATCGGATGACCGCACGGTAGGCCCTCCGATGAAGGCCGTCGGTTGTATCGATCGCGAGCGAGAGGGCGCGGCCCTTCAACGATGGTGCGGCCGCAGGCGCGAGCGTATCCTGTGAGCGTCGAGCCAGCGTTTCAGCGACCTGATCTGGTGTCGCGCCGGGCAAGGCGAGCAGGGCCTCGGCCGGCGCAAGTTGCGGATCGAAGGTCGGACGTTGCGAATAGACCGTCAGGGCTGGCTCGATCTTGGCAAACAGGTCTCGTGGCATGCCGGGAACCAGTAGCAAATCGTTGACCGCCTGAAACAGGCGCCGCTGCGACTGGCCACTGGCATTCACGCCCGCGACCGGCGTCATCCGCCACTCAATGATCGAGAGAGCAAGAGCATTGGCCTTCTGCGGCTCGATGCCAACAGAGCGAAACAGTCCGAACAACAGATCCTGATCGGCAAAGTTCAGGTCGATCCGGCCGAGCTCGTCCTGAATCCGAACGACTGCACGCCATTTTCGAAGTTCGAACTGACGTGGCTTCCCGTCAGCACGCCAACTCGTTCTCGCCGTAGCGTCGGACAGGCCGATTGCCGCCCTCACGATGACCGCTTCCGCCATGGCGTCAGCCTGGGCCGCGTGAAAGCCGTTGTCGGCCAGTTTCCGTGATGTTCCAGTTGCGTCCATAACAGTTGTGGCGATGACAGCTAGGAGAGCTATTCCCCACAACACCGAGAGCAGCGGCATGGCCCGACTTCCCCTCTAGCGACCGCGGCAACGCTTGGTGAGATCGTCGAGCACGCAGGCCACGTCAACGTCGATCCGGGGCACGATCAACAGCTCCGGCCACACACGCGGATCACCTGGCGGAAACTGAACGTTGACACGAATAGCCGCAGGCAGCGCCGCGCCGGGATCCCAATGATCAATCCAGCGGCCCTCACCCGAGGCGACCTTCGGAAGATAGGAGAAACTCACGCTGGCGACATTGGCAAGCAGCACATCCTTGCGGCCATTTGCGGCTGCGCGGGGATCATCGACATCGACCACAAGCGCCGGCGGATTGGACTGGGCCATAGCGACGGTGAAGTTTGACCGCCCGCCGCGCCCGCCGGCCTGCATGGCGGGCGCCATAAACCGTAGTGAGCGCGGCGTTCCCTCGAACTCGATATGCCCACGTCCATTCGCCTCGCCAACGAGTTGGGGGTAGGCAAATGTGAGGCTATTGCGCAGGATGTCCTGAACGGCGACGACCTTGTCGAAGGCCGTCGCGCGGAGCGTGGTTCGCTCCCGAATGGTTAGACCGTAGCGAATGGCGCCGAGCAGCATGACGGCGAGCAGGGTGGTCAGGACAAGGCCGACCAGCATTTCGACTAGGGTGAATCCAGCCTCTGACGAGAATCTGTCAATTCGCAAGGCGCTGATCATCGCGTACCCTGGTCGAGACGAAGTGTGGTCAAACGGATCGACTTCTCGGCGCCCCCCTCCCCCCAGAAGACCTCGGCCGAGACCTCAATGGCCGTGAGCGTCGCGCGTCCGTCGTCAGGACCGTCCTTGAAAGCGCTGCGACTCAAACGCCAGCGCATCCCATGCCCATCGTTGCCTGACATTTCGCCTGTAGTCGCGGGGATGTCGATTCCGACCCTGGCAACCAACCCTTGCGCCGTCAGCCTCGCTCTGTTGATTGTCTCGGCGTAGCTCTCGTTTCCGAGCGCATTGGCCATGACGTGATAGAGCACGCCGAGCGAGAGCGACAGGATCGCGAGGGACACCACGACCTCGAGCAAAGTGAACCCTTCACTCGCGAGGCAGGCCCGCGCCAAGGTGGCAGGAAAGGCAGAAGTAGGTCTAATCACAATCTTCACGCGGGAGCCCCGTCAGCCAGTGAACACACAGGCGCGCGATCCGATCTTCAAGCTTGAGAGTAAGATCGCCGCCGGTTGAGGAGCCATCCGGATAGAAGCGGATCTCGGCATGAGACCGGTCGGTGGCTTCGAGACCTGCCACCTTCACCGCGAGCTCGACCTTCGCCGGCAGGATCGCCGTGGAAACCGCCGGCGACCGGAACGTCCGGGCGTTCAGATCAATCAGGAGTGAGGCTTCCGTACCTCGGATGATGGCGGCTGCGCGCGTTGTCTTGAGCGCGTTCAGCAGCGCAGATTGAGCGGATTCTAGCCGCAAGCGGTCGGCCGTTTTGCCTATGAGCGGCTGGGCGAGCGAAAGCGCCAGCGCCATGATGGCAATCACGACGAGCAGTTCCAGAATGGTGAAGCCGTCGTCCCGCTGCAACCACGACCGCATCAGTGCCCAACCACGTCATTGATGCTGAGAATTGCCATCATGACGGTCAACACCAGTCCACCGACAACGACGGCAACGCTTAAGGTCAGAGCGGGCGTGAGCAGGGCCATTACCCGGTCTATGCCCTTGAGCGCCCGATCCTCGAAGACCGCCGCTGACCGGAGCAGCATCTGATCGAGCTTGCCGGTCTCCTCGCCGATCGCCATCATCCGGATCGCGGCGGGTGGGAACACGCCCTCGTCCCGTAGCGCCACGGCGAGCGGCCTCCCTTCGCGGATGAAGCCCACCGCCCGCTCGACCTTGCTGGCCAGCAGCCTGTTGCGGATCACGGCTTGCGCCGACATGGAGGCCTCAAGCAGGGACACGCCGGCCCGCAGCAGGGTCCCGAGCGTCCGCTGAAAATTGGCGGTATCCTGACTGAGCGAGATCATGCCGATGACCGGCAATCTCAATCGATAGGCGTCAAAAGCAAGACGCCGGCCGGGCGAACGCTGAATGCTCGCCCAGAAGGCGAGGACCACACCGGCAGCGGCAAGCATGCCAACGGCAACCAATGCCCAATTGTCCGAGAGGGCCATCAACAAAAGAAGGGCTGCAGGCATGGGTTTGCCCCCCTCCTGAAAGATCGGCGCGATGCTGGGCACCAACGCGCCGACAACAATGGTGATAGAGACCGCAGCCAGCACAAGCAGGATGACTGGATAGGTCATGGCTGATTTGATTTTTGCTTGTAGCTCTTGCCGCCGTTCGAGCAAACGAGCCAATTCCTCGAAGGCTTGTCCCAATGTGCCACTGCTCTCGCCGGCGCGAACGATATTGATGAAATCGCTCGGATAGGTCGAGGGCCGCTCAGTCATCGCGCTCCACAGCGCCGCACCGTTCAGAATATCTTCCAGCAGACTTTCGCAGGCTTGCTGCAACTCCCGGGCGGTCGATTGCTCGGCGAGAATCCGCAGACAGTCGTCCACAGCTACGCCCGACGTATAGAGGTCGGCAAACTCACGCGCGAAAACGGCGAGGTAGGCCGGGCTCGGGCCAGCCTTCGACAAAAGATCGCGCCGCCACCAGGGTTCCGTCTGTTGTGAGGCTTCGATGAGCTTGAACGCCGTCAGTCCGCGTCGGCCAAGAATGATATCTGCGGCGTCGGCCGAGAGCGCCTGAACGCGTCCCTCCGCAAGCTCGCCGCTGCTGCCATACGCCTTGTAGAGAAATGACGGCACGGTGCCTCACTCCAGGGTCTGACGCATTCTCTGTTCGGGCGTCCGGGGGGCCGCCAGCCGCCGGCCGTAGGGCATGATGATGGCAAGCTCGCGCCTGAATTCATCCGTCATCTGTCGCGCTTCGTTCAGGTTCCGGATCACGTGCGGTGCGATCATGATCACGAGCTCGGTCTTGCCGATCAGATCATCCTTCATCCGCACGGCATTCCCGAAGATCGGGATGTCTCCGAGCACGGGTATCTGCGATCGTATCTTCGTCCTTCTGTCCTGGATAAGGCCACCGAGAGCGAATGCCTCGCCGTCATTGACGACCACCGTTGTCTTGACGCGCCGCTGGCTGATGGTCGGGGAGTTAATCGAGGACGACGTCGTTTCCGAAACGGTCGACACCTCTTGCTCGATATCGAGCATGACCCTACCGCTCTCGCTGATACGCGGCGTGATCGACAGGATGACGCCGGTGTCCTTGTAGCTCACCGAATTGACGACGGGAGCACCAGGGGTCAGCACGCTGACCGCCGATTGTGTGGTAATCGGCACCTGATCGCCAACCTGAAGGGCTGCGGTCTTGTTATCGGCGACGGTCAGGGAGGGAGACGAGATCACATTGACGTCGGTGATCTGGTTAAGCGCGGTCAGCGTCGCTGAGATATTGGCGGCCCGCAGCGCATACGAGAAGCCCGGGAACACCGAACCGATCGAGCCCGAAATGTCGTCGGTAAAGGTACTGCTCGAATTCTTGTTGCTCAGGAACCAGCGCAAGCCGAAACGTAACTCGTCCTTCAATGTGACCTCGGCGATCATTGCCTCGATCAGTACCTGGTTCGGAATGACATCCAGCGATCCGATCACCCGCGCCACGCGCCGATAGTCGGCCGCCGATGCCTCGATCAGGATCGTATTCTTGGCCTCGTCGGCAACGACCTTGATGCGCGGGCCGCCGGTGCCATCGTCCTTGCCGAGCTGGATCGAAGAGGTCGTTTCCGGTCCTGTATCCACGGCGCGCGTCGCTGGTGGTGCTGAGGACGGCGCGCCATTCGCGCCGGACGAGCCGGCTGGCATCGGTGAATTCGACTGTTGCTTCATTCCAGGGGTCTGGGCGCTGACCTCCGAGTACTGCGGCGCGACACTGCGGCTAGCAGTGCTATCGCCCCCGCCGTCCTTGCTCTGGCTGAACACCGACTGCAGGACGTTCACGAGCTCGGAGGCACGACGATTCTGGACGACATAGGTATAGAACTGCTTTTCGGATCCCTCGCCGCGGTTGTCCAGCCGACGGATCCAGGTCGTCGCCCGCGACAGATATTGGGGCTGTGGTGTGATGACGAGGATGGCACCCATCCGCTTGTTCGGCAGGAACCGGACCATGCCCGCCATGGGGCCCTCCCGATCCGAGTCAAAGACCTTGCGGAGTTCATCGGTGATAGCTGCAGGATCGCTCGTCTTAACCGGGACGATGCCAAAAGACATTCCCTTCATCACATCCACATCGAAGACGCTGATGGCGTCGAGCACGCCGCTGATGTCCCGATCGTTACCCGACAGGGTAATGGTATTTCGGGCATCATCGGTCCGCACGATGGTGCCACGTGGCGAGATCGGCTCGACGACGCGGCGTATCTCCGAGGCGCTGACATATTTGAGTTGCACGACGCGTAAGCTCGAGCCAATCCCGCCGGTCGCATCAAGGTCGCCATCGACCTGGAGGCTCGCGCCTACCGCCGCGTGATCGAGCGACACAATCTTGTAGTCCCCCGCCGTATAGATAAGCGCCGCATTGTTGGATCGGAGCGCGGTCTGGAATAGACCCAAGGCAGCCGACTTTGCGACCGGGCCAGGCGTCTGCAGTGTGATCTTGCCATCAATTCCTGGTTCGATCGTGTATTTCGCTCCGATCAGGTCGCCAAGCACGGTTTTCGCCGCTTGCGGCACGGAGGCGTTCAGCAGGTTGAGGATGACCCCGTCAGCCGCATCCTCCGGCACACTGCCTGTCGCACCGGTCGGCTTACTGCCGAGAAATCGCCCAGAACCATTGAAAAAAGCTGGTTCGCCCGCTGTTTTCGGTGCAAGCGGCGATGGCATGGCCTGACTGCTATAGCTGCTGACAGCAGCCGCACGTGTTGGCGGCGGCGCATTCCACGCCTCCCTGACGCTGTCCGAGGCCTCCTCGATCTGCGCGGTCTGACATGCCGCAAGTAACAGCAAAGACGCGACGGCGGCCAATCGACCCAAGTTTCTGTGACAGAATACCGACACCGACAAACTCCGCTGACTCCAAAAACGCCAGCGGTTTCGCAATCTGCATCCGGCTATGCGTAAGGGGACGCTCGGATCGCTTGCCACGATCCGCCGAAGCCGACTGCTCCCACCCACGCAAAACCAAGGCAACGATAGCGCTTGGGTTTGGTCCAAGAAAACTATAGCTGAGCAGCGTTACACCGCGTGGTTGGGCAGATCTTTTTCCACAACTATCGACCGGACCACACAGAAGGCCAAGGGACGCCGCTTGCTATGAAGATACAAGTGGGCGATCAATGTCGGGTTCCGGAATGCGCCCGTATCTTTCGCCCATTCGATAGTGTCCAAGTCTGAGGCACTACGTGATCGCGCGACCGGTCATTTGTTCTCCGAAAGGTCTCGACCAATACGGCCGTGTCGTCACGGTTTGCAAGATCGGAGAGCCCTGACCGGACAATGCCCCTGGATGGTTTCGAACGGACACGAAGCGTCGATCGGGATATCTGGGTCGGCCGCGTCGTTGAACCATGGAGATATCGGACCCGTGATCGAGCTCGCGGCCAACGGTCGGACTGCTCGGATGCGGCACTCTTCAGTTGATCGAGTTGACCCTCCCGTGCAGTTCCGGCTCGGTCGGGGCAACGATGAAGTATTCGCTGTCGCGAAGCCACCGCGAAGGAAACTCTCGACCGCTGCGCTATCGCCTTTGCTGACAAAGGTCTTTTTTGTTAGCACGTCCGATAAGCGCGAGCACAGGGGATCACGGGAGGGGGCAACTTAGGTGCATCCGAAGGAGGAATCGGAGCCGGACCTGCCGCTGCTCTGCCAGCGTCCCTAATCGCGTCGTCTCTGTTCTCAGCTTGGATCAACGAGGTTTTGTACTCCGCGTAACGACGCATCGCCTCGGCCTCGGTCATTTCTTTGTTCTTTACAGACATGACCAAAGAGTCAGTAAATTCGACATATGCGTTCCCCATGGACGAACAGGAATTGCTGGGAGTGCAGTCAGCATAGCGCACCCGCTTGCCGCATTCCGCCATTGTGACGAAGGATGAAGTCTGAGCGCTGCACTTATCGTAGTAATCCCACACCATCGGACCGCCGATCGACAAGCAGCCCGTCAATGGCACCGACAGTAGGAACAAGCCAATGAACAACAAGAAAATCCGAAGCCGAAACACTTACGTCTCCCCCTGAGGGCCCGCCACTATATCAACTACAAAATGCATGGCCGCAAGGAAAAGTGCCCGCTTTGACATTCGTGAGTCCGCAAGAGCTGGAGAATCTTAATGAGGTTCGCTTGGGTTTTGTTTTGCCTTGCAGCAATTGCTCAAGCGTCTGTTGCGCTGCCGCCGATTGCGCACATCATGCCAGCCACTGCGGCAATCAGCCCTTTAGCCGGCCCCAAGCAAGCTGCCCCCGCCTCGGGGGATTTTGATGAGTGGCAGAGGATCGATTTCCGAACTTCGGGACTTCTCCTGCGAACGGCGGCCCAGATCAGAGTCGCCATCCAAACGAGGGGCCCGAGTATGCAGGGCTTCATCCGGATCCCTGGCGCGCCAGCGTCAAACTTCGACACCGGTAGCGGTCTGACCGTGGTTGATCTGATCAATGTCGGAGATGACAATAAGGGCTATGCTGAAATTGTTGCGCTGGAAATACTATTTACCCAAACAATGCCGGGACAATTCTACGAGGTGTTTGCCGCCGATAACCGCGAAAAAGCTGAGTAGAAACCACGGCCCAAGCTCGCAACATCTGGTTGACACGCTAGTCCATCACTCGACAACATGCACAAGAAGCTGCCTGGGGAATTGCAACGTCAATGGGGATCCTTCACTCAATCGAGCACGGCCTACTACGGCCAGCGCTGCGCCGGATTAGACCATCCAAACGTGTCGTCCTTGGAGGCATAACTGTCGAATACAGGAGCGAACTTGATGGTGGCGGCATCGAGTTCGGGCAAGATTTTATTCCGTTCCTCCGTTCTCGCGGGATGCCAAAGCAGGCGCGCATGTTCGAATGGTGTGCCGGCCCCGCGTTTATCGGTTTTTCAATGTTGGGACACGGTCTTTGCGAAACCTTGTGCTTGGCTGATATCAACCCCGCCGCGGTGGCGCGCTGCCGAGACACCGTCCGCCTGAATCGTCTCGAAGATCGTGTCTCGGTTTACGAATCCAACAATCTGCAGAGCATCCCAAGAGCGGAGCGCTGGAACCTTGTGGTCAGCAACCCGCCTCACTTCATTGATCGGTATCAAGGCGACATTCGAGCCCATGATCCTGATTGGGCGATCCACCGGGAGTTCTTCCAGACAATCCATGCGTACCTCGCAGTCGATGGCGTGGTCGTGCTCCAGGAGAATAATCGCGGCTCTACCGTTGCTACCTTCCGCGAAATGATCGATGATGCGGGCCTTCAAATCGTATTCACTTACGGCGACCGGAGTGAGCTGACGCCAGAGAGCCAGTTCTATTTCATCGGCATCGCGAAGAAAGGCGCTGACGTTCCCGCATGGGCGCGCTAATCGCTGCCAGCGCGCTTGAGTAGAGGTCGATGTAGGCGTCTGATACCGGCCCGCTCGTGGCTTGTCAGGGGGCGTCAATGGGCAAAGAACTTATCGTTCATGAAGCTCATCTGCCGAAAGCACTTCTCGGCGTTCGGGCCGCTCAGTATGTTCGGATGTCGACTGACCGGCAGCAATATTCAATCCAGAATCAGGCTGCCGTCATCGGCGCATATGCACTCGCGCACAATCTTGCAATCGTTCGAAACTATAGCGATGAGGGCGAGAGTGGTCTTCGCATCGAGAACAGAGCCGGCCTTACTCAACTCATCGAGGATGTCTCAGCGGGTAAGGCCGATTTCGCTTGGATACTAGTCTATGACGTTACCCGCTGGGGTCGATTCCAAGACTCCGACGAGAGCGCCCACTACGAATTTATCTGCAAGAGAGCGGGCATCAAGGTCGTCTATTGTGCTGAGCAATTCGAGAATGACGGTAGCATGCTGTCAAACATCGTGAAGAACCTCAAGAGAGTGATGGCCGCAGAGTATAGTCGCGAACTGTCAGCCAAGGTACACGCCGGAGCATGCCGGTTTGCACGCCAAGGCTTTCTTGTTGGCGGTAAGGTCGGCTACGCTCTGGAGCGAGAGCTATTTGACAAAAACATGCAGTCAAAGGGCATCCTTGAAAAGGGCGCGCACAAGTACCTCGTTACGGATCACGTAAGGCTCCGGCCCGGCAAAGCAAACGAGGTGGCTATCGTAAAATGGATTTTTCAGCGCTTCTTGACTCTAAAGTCGGAGCGAGCAATTGCACGCGAATTGAACCGACATGGCATTCCTGCTTACGATGGCGGCCGTTGGCGAGGGTCGCTAATTAGCGCCATCCTCAAGAACGAGAAATACATTGGGACCATTGTTTACAATCGCACTTCGAGGAAGCTCGGAGGAGACCCCGTAGATAACCCTTCCGAAAGTTGGATCAGGAGTGAGGGGTGTATCGAAGCGATCGTGGATCGCGACAGCTTCTTCAAGGTGAAGAAGATCATCGAAGAGCGTCGCGTGTGTTTGCCGGAAGAAGAGATGCTACTGCGGCTACGCAAGGTATTGTTGAGAGAAGGGCGGATCAACCAAAGGCTCATTACCGAAACTAAGGAACTGCCTAGCCCCAAGTCCTACATGAAGCACTTTGGCAGCCTAAGAAACACTTACAAGCTCATTGGCTATGTCTCTCTGCATAAGGCAGACTATCTCGACACCCGGCCGAAATGGCTCGAACTTCTGAGGGGCCTCATTTTGCGGGTTGCCCGCAAGCTGGCATCCGACGGCGCCAGGGTCTCTGAGCCAGCAGGCTACAACCTGGTGGTGAACGGAAACGAGAATATCGGCTTCCGCATAGCCAGATGGGCTCCGGGGCGCGATAGAGTCCACTGTCCTTACTGGGTGATACAACGTCGCCATCTTGCCACTGGATTGATTGTTGCCGTGCGGCTGGCGGAGAACAACAGCTCTGTCCTTGACTACGTGCTCCTTCCTACGAGCGTTACCGATAGAAATGTTCTCAGGTTTTCGGAGATAGGGCGCGCGCGGGGAACGTTGGGCGTACGGCGTTTTGCGTCAGAAGGAACTCTAATCCGCACCCTCAGCCGATGCGTGGTCAATTCAAGCCGTTCCTCGTCAGCCAAGCGAGTGCTGCCGAGCAAGCGAGGGAAAACAGGCAGCTCCAAATCCAAGATCGGCCCCGCGCCGCGTTGATGGATCTCAGATAGAGGAAGGCGCCCAGCGAGGTTCCGTAGTTTCGCCTGAAGTCGCCGTTGAGCTTGGCGAGCCGGCAGATATCACGAGAAGTCTCGATTTCGTCAGCCATCGCGCTGATCTCCTAGTCAACAGAGCCGGCACCCCACGAACCACTGTTTTGCCCGACGGCACAAGCGATATTTCGGTATACCGAAAATTCTTGTGAGACTGGCTACCTAGGTTGCGCCCCGCGCTGATGCCTATGTGCTTCCTAGTCGGTTCAAGACTTCCGGTCACACCTGGCTGGGATGCGCCCTCTTCGGATCACCCCTTGCTTGGCACCTCAGCGCGACTTCCTTTCTTCAAGGATTTCGGACGCTGGCTGACGATTGCGGTGCCGTCTTTCAAGCGGCGGGCACGCGAAACCCCTCACGATAGCAGAAGCGTTGGGATTAGCGCTCGCAAGCTCTTTCAAGCAAAGGGCCGCTGCATTTTTACGAATAGCGACAGGTTCATTAAGCTTCTTGTACGACCATTTTGGCACAAGGGATTGCATGTTCTTGAAATTTTCAAAGCTACTTTTGACAGCGATCGCTATCAGCAGCGTTGGCCTGGCGAGCATTTGCAAGGCGGTTGAATACGAATTGAACACATGCGACTTAACTGCACCCGCCAACCTGACGGAAGGCGGTCAGTTGGTCGAAGTTCATCTCGCCCGCGCGTTAGGCGCGCCATCGTGAAGTGCCCGACTCGGGGGCTGTCGAGGAGATTGATGGCAACAATTCCGATCAACACTGCCGCCATCGCATGGGCTTTCGATGACCGAGCAGGACTATCGTCATCTTGCGTGGCAACTGACCAAGCCTGAATTGATAGGGCACGCAGTGCGTGCGACGTGCGCTAGCGCATCGCTCCCTGAAATGGCACCCGGGTCGCGTGAGCCTAGCGACGGCGCAGCCGGCACGCGGAACGAGTGCAGCGAGGAGACCGGTTAAAAGGGCACCCGTTTGACGGGGCAGTGATAACGACGTCGGCTTGCCGGCGGGCCCCTTCAGCGAGTGCCCGAAGGGCGAGACAACTTGGCTCGGCAAGCGCAGCGCGTAGAGCCCGGTCCGCAGAGCGGACGAGCCGCAGAATTGATCGAATATCCCCGCGATCAACTCCGTGTTGTCCCCAGCATAACTGCCTAAAGACGGCCTAGCGTTCGAAATTCTTGCCGCCGGTGCTGATGTTGTAGAGCGTCGCCGAATAGGGAAGGCGAAGAAGGATCGAAGCCTCCTTTGTTACCTTGCCAAGGACAGCGCCCCGGCAAAGAAGACTGACGCCGCCCATCTTTCGGTCGCAAAACGCATCCGCGCTATCGATGAAATGCAAGTTTGTCAGGCGGGTAATGACGACGGTCCGCCCCTCGGGCAGCGCACCGATCGGCTGCACCACGAAAATGGTCACGAATTGCGATCCAACAATGAGCAGGGCGACAAGAGCACCGACACCCAACCAATATTTCAACTGAGCCCCCTTACCTATTTCGAATAGTCTATTTCGGCGTATGCGGCGCCAACCCGCTCGGCCATGACGTCCGGCTTCTCGGGCGACGTTAGAAATCCGGCCTGAAGCTCCGATGCGCGCTGAGCGGAGAGCCGCATCGCACGTCTTTTCTCGAGCAGCGTTCGATCTGCGAACACAATGTTGGCGAACTTTGTCAGGCCGGTTTCGCGCATCTTCTTTCCGCCGGACGCCGTGATAAACACCAGCACGATGTTTCGGTTGGTGCCTTCAATGCGCAGATCGGACAAGCAGAGCAACGAACATTTGTCGGCTTCAGCCGTTGGAATGCAGGCGGCCTTGGTAAATTGGATCATGATCGCAATTTCGGACGTCACCTTATCGGCGATGGATTTGGCTGTTCGCTGATCGCAGGCCGCTTTTGCCGACGCCGGAAAACAGGCGAACAGCAGCGCTGCAACCAGAATGGCTCGGCATTTTCCCATCTCATTCCCCCAGGTTGCTCGTCGGATTCATGGCGCGGCTTTCTTTCGATAATCGTCGATCATGGCTGTGGTCACGTCATGGGGATAGCAGAGCGGAGCTGCTCCGCCCGGTCGCGCGTAAGCGCTTCGTCCACCACAGGCGCGGCCATTCCGCATGGTGTCGTCCGGGCAGGCGCACGGACGGCCTGTCGCGTGGTAGCGGTCTCGGCTTGCCTGGATGAGGATTGCGGCGATAGCTGCGGCGGTAAGCGCCACCTCGGCCTTACGCTTGGCGTTGGACGGAGCGGCTTGCTCTGTCGGCTTGGGTAATGTGGAAAGTGGGGCTGGAGGCGCCGTCTTGATCGGTGGCGGCGGCCTTTGATTTTCAACGGTCGGTGGCGTAACCGGCGCGGCCAGCAGCCCCAACGGTTTCGTCGCGTTTGGCGATGCAGGGACCGTCGGTGTATGTGCGGCAACGACCGGCGGTCGGGCCGGCCCTGCATCCTGACGCCCAAACCAATAGGCGCCAAGCGCCGTCAGGCCGAGAAGAACGACGACTGCACCTCCTCGCATCGCCGCACCGTCTCTTCAAAAAGTGCGCCGCTGCAAAGGCAGCAAGCGCCGCCGTTCCTAGGCTCCCGCCGGGCCCTGAGCGATATCGATAACGTGCCGCTCGCTACCGACCGTTATGACAAGAGTATAGGTCTTGGGTCCGCCGGCTTCGCTCGCAACCGGCGGCGCCAGATGCAATTGACCGCCGTACCATTCCCCCGGCATCAGCGTGTTGTCCTTGATCACGGACTGCTCGAGAACCGCCATATTGCGCTGCCCCGCCTCCACCGTGGCGGCGATCATCGCATCGTTCTGGGCCGTCGCATTGCCCTGCGCGATAGCTGCTGCCGTCGGGCTATAGAACGTTCCCGTCCGGCCGCTCGGCGTCGTGTAATGGCCGTAGCCCGCTTGCGATGCACCATAGGCATTTCCGGCGGCGGCGAGGCCCGTGAAGATCGCCGCGGCAACCTGGCGATTTTTCTCTTCTTGAACGAGCATCTCATAGGTGACGACCTGGATGCCGTAATCAGAGCCGGCGACATGTTGCGTCGCTTCCACTTGTGCGACGCGAAAATCAACCGGACCTTTGCTCAGATTATTGATAGCGACGACGAATACGGGCCGGCCGTTCGCCTGCACCTGGCGCGAGGCGGGACGGACGAGCACCAGTGAACTCTTCTGGCGCGAGACGAGGGCTGCTTGCCCGTCGCGGATAAGTGCTTGCTGTTGTGGATTGGACGGCCGGAACTGAACCGTCTCGGCGTTCGTGACGCAGCCGCCCAACGCGGCGCAGAGCACCAATAGGCTCCATTGACGCATAAAACACTCCCCAGACCCGGATCGATTCAAGCGCAACCAGCACGCGAGATCAACAAATCCGAAGAGCTTACGTCCCTAGACCTTAGTCGTGTGTAGGCGAATGAGTTCCGTCTTGCCAGTCACCAACGCGAATGAGCATGAAGCGTATGCGATGATGAGTTCTGGACATTGAGGGGAACGGACTTGAAGAGAATTACAATGTTTGCGGTTGTGCTGCTGTGCTCGACGGGTGTCGCCGACGCGCGGGGCGGCGGTCATTCCGGCGGCCGCGTGTCGTATGGCGGTGGTCATCACACCACCAGCCATGGCGGGAGCTATCTCGGCGGATCGGGCTCGTCGCACAGAGATGGCGAGTACAGCAATCCGAGCACGGGAAATCAGTATGGTACGCATCGATAGTCTTAGCGCGAGACCTGCCCTACGATTCAGATCGATCAGAATGAACATTTCATTTTGAGCGGTCCGAATTCGCGTGTTTCGTTCTTGCGCGTTTCTGAAGACCCAGTGCTCGCATGTTGCCGGATTCCGACCCACGTGCATCCTCATTTGCGCGCCAGCGGATGCAGGCGGCCCGTGGTGCGCTGAAGACCGAGCAACACCGGGCCGAAATTTTGCGGGGCACTAGCGCCTTCGACGACGCTGATTGGCTGGATGTCGCAAGGATCGTTCTGGATCTCAATTTCGGGGCAAGCGACCGGTTGCGCAAGACAGAACCTACAACCACCTGGCTCGCATCTTGTGGATGACCGAATGTAGCTATTGTCGTGTTTTGCGCGGCGACATGCACCTGAGTCGAGTAGGCACGCAGTGCCTGCCGGCGTGCGCGAAGCGCATCGCCCCACTGAAATGGCACCCGGGGCGCGTGAGTATAGCGACCCGAAGGGGCACGCGGAACGAGTGCAGCGACGAGACCGGTTAAAAAGGCACCCGGGAACGGGGCAGTGATAGCGGTCGCGCAGCGAGCCCCTTTTCCGAGTGCCTCCGGCGAGGAGGACCTTAGATCTTGCGCGACGGATCGTTACCGAAGGCCGAGGCGATGACTCGGTGAGCGCAGCTCATAGAGCCGGGTCCGCGCAGCGGACGCGCCCACATTCAACGAGACACAGTCCGGTGGTGCTCCTGGCGTACCACGTGGTGCGTAATTTGGGACTATGCGAGGTCCCCCTGATTAATGAGTTTCCAATAGCCGAACCTGATTGGCCCATTTCAGGAGACATGATGCGAAAGCTGACGCTCGACGCTGACGTTGCCGATGTGGCGCCATCCGATGCGATACTGACGCCCTATGACTTCGAGCACCTGATCACTTATTTTCGCCTGCTGCGGGCAGAAGCCGAGGGCGCGGATTGGTGCGAAGCAGCTCGCATCGTGCTGCACATCGATCCCCAACGCGAACCAGGGCGGGCGCGGCAAGCCCATGAGAGCCACCTTACGCGCGCCAGATGGATGACCGCGCATGGCTACAGATACCTATTGCGCGGCGATGTACCGAACCTGAGCTAGCGGTGCAGCGGAGACTCAGTCTGCATGGTCGCAGTTACGATCACCACCCGTTATAGTGAAATTCGAGCGAAGTCTGCTGTATCGTGACATTCCTCACAATCGCCGCCTCTTTTTTGACCTGGACACAGCGGGCGCCCGCGGTGGCTTGGTCCGGGTGTCACGCGTTTCCTTGCAAACGCGTTTGATGAGCGACCGTGACAACGCTCCAAAACTATCAAAGCGCTCTATGCTATGGGCCGCCCGTGTGTCCTCGGAGAACCAGAACAGTCGAGCCACATACGTCAGCGATGCCGATGGAAAAAGCAGGTAGTCCAATATCGACTCATTGCTTTCGCCGAGCCTCAGCGCAACCATCCATCCGTCCGGCGATCGCACACGGCGCATGATTGTCCAGCGCGGCGGCCTTCCCTCGTGATTGCGCCATTTGGCAATCCGGAAGCAGATGTTCACTCCATTATCTATCTGCAGACATTCCATCGATGGATCAAGAGAAGCGTTTCGGCCTGCCTTCGCAAAGGCGTCGCGAAGTCGGGCAGCGTTTTCAAGATGCACGCTGACCCACCGTTTGTGCGCGGCAAGTTTGTCCCAATAGCGCTGGTTACCGGTGTAGCCAATCAACCGGTAAACGTTTCGAAGGGTGCCAAAATGAACGAGATAAGCGGAGACGGAGGGTAATCCGACGCTCGCATCGATAATCTCGGCGCTAAGCTTGCCCTTTTTCGCCAGGAGCTTGCGGAGGCGCACCAGCATCTCTTCCTCGGAGACGCAGACGCGACGCTCCTCCATGGTCTTTCTGGCGCGCTGAAATACATCCCGCTCGATGATCGGCTCGAAAGCGCCCTCAGTTCTGACCCAGAGGTTCTTTGGATTATGGGTTCTCCTCGTGCCGAGCTTCTCCGTATCGCGATTGTAGATGAAGTTGCCGATGTAGGCTTCGTTGTGCAGAATGGCGCTTATCGCATTCTGGCGCCATCGCCCGCCCCGGTTGGTAAGAATGCCCCGGCGGTTAAGCTCGCGCGCGATTACCGCCTGCGATTTATGACGGAGATACTCTTCGAAGATCCATTTCACGACCTCAACCTGATCCGTCGTTCCCGGGCTCAGTCTCACACGATCTGTAATCAGGAACTTCCGCTCACCGGGTTTGAGGACTCCTTTCGGCCGGCATCTCTCGTCAACGACGCGTCGTTGAAGCCCGTAAGCTGCTGCACCGCCCATTTTGAACCCAAGACCAGCCAGCCGCAAAGCTCCTGCAAGAACTTTGGCTGACAGCTCCCGGCTAAACTCCGCCGCCATGACCCTCTTGATGTTCTTCACGATGCTCGAGAGGAGGCTTCCGTCATTGTCGAACTGCTCCGCGCAATAGGCAACTTTGATGCCCGCCTTTCGGCAGATGAACTCGTAGTGCGCGCTCTCATCGACATCCTGAAAGCGGCCCCAGCGGCTGATGTCGAAGACCAGCAGATGACCGAAGTCGGCCTGACCGGTTCGAACGTCATCAATCAATTCGGTCAGGCCGGTTCTGTTCTCGATCTTCAGGCCGCTTTCACCTTCGTCGCGATAGGTGCGGACGATCGCGAGCTTATGAAGCTCGGCGTAGGTTGCGATGACCACGGCCTGATTTTCAATTGAATATTGCTGGTAGTCGGTAGACATGCGGACGTATTGCGCGGCCCGATGCATCTTTTGCGATTGAGGTAATCGGTCCTTATGGACCACAAGGGCGTTTGCCATGGTGCTCCTCCCGCGCAGCGCGCATTTCGCCGCGCTTTCGTTCGAACCCCCAGTGCAACAATTAAGAACCTGGTCAGTGGTCGGCGCCACGGAGAATATTAGTCAGAGGGGTGTCTAGCCGGCTATCGTGCCCCCCAGAAGCCTCGACGCGATTGGATGTGTAATTATCAATGCGGGGACTGCCGGTGAATCCGATGGCGCGGGATTTCGCGGCCGCTCGCGTCTACAACCGATAATTCGGCGTCGTCGTAATCCCGGTCGTCGGTGCCGATCTCGAAGGCGACCTGCGCACCATAGATATCCGCCTCGCGCGGCGTCGCGAACTCCATTCCCTCGTCGTCCACCGATACGTAGCTGCCGTCCCGGATGTGAAAAAAGTAGCGCTCCGGCATCGGTATCCCTTGCTCTGGAATCAGAGAGCCACCGGTGCCGCGTACATGTGGTCTTAAAATGACAAGCGACGTCGAAAGCGAGCCGTTTTGCGCACGCGCTCCCAGAACTGCTCCGGCGGTCGCAACATCAGGGAGCTAGCCTAGCTTGCCTCGCCGCCCCGCGGCGCCGGGACCGCATCGCACCGCACGATACATCTTGTAGATATTGCTCCGCGCTTCATCGAAGCGCCCCCCGGCCTGGCCGGTGCCATCCGAGAAGAGGATGACGTTGCGCAACATGCCGTGACCCTCCCCGCCAAGCCTGCAGTCCCGCCCCTTGCTCAGTGACTTAGCTAGGCTCGCCAAACAGTCGATTCAACCTTTACCTGTGGATAAGGCGTAAAACTACTCGACGGCCGATCTCCAACCCTTCCTCCGGATGCCCGTTCTCAGGGAAAATAATGCGGGGAACTGAGGGGCATTCTTATGAAGAAGCTATTGGCGGCGCTCTGCGCCGGTCTATCTGTTGCGGGCTGCACGGGGCTCGACCCGTCCAAGCTTATTCCGGGAGCGGTGTCGTCATTTCAGACGGCCGCCGGCGCTACGACAGCGATGGAAGCCAGGCTCATCACGGCGTGGCAGGCTGAGAACAAAAGCCTGCTCTATCTCTCAGGGCAGGACTATAGCTGCGGCGATCCAAAGAGCGCCGTCTATAAACGATATGTGTCGGCGAAAGACCCGAGCACGCTGGTAACCGAGGAGCAAGTCAACAAATACTGGTCCTCAAGCCTGAAATATGTGGGCGCTTATCTGAAGCTGATGACGGCGATCTCGACCAGTGCTCAAAACGACCAGAAAGCGATCAAGGAAATCGTTTCCATCGGCACCACGGCCGCGGGCTACATTCCGAACATACCGACCAAAACGGCAACGGACGCGTTGAGCACGCTCGGCACGCTCGCGACAGACGTCAGGGGTTTGATAGCCGTTGAACAGATCAGCGATGCGGCACGCAAGGCGCAGATGCCTCTCGCAACAGCGGTCAAGTATCTGAAGCGCTACTACCCGAGATTTTTGGCGAACGAGCAGGCCGCGTTCAACGCGTGGGACGAGTGCGCGAACGAAAAACTCATATTTATCCGGGATCAGCCCCTGAGGAAGATTCCGACTTATCAGGGCACCTACTTCGCTGCGGCGAACGGGTTCGATCTGGACAATGCCTTCCAGGCATATCTAACGCAGCGGCAATCCTTCACGCTCGAAGCAACAGTTCAGAGCATCGACAAGATGCTCGACCAGATTATTGAGGAGAACGTCAAGCTCGCTAGTCCGGCTTTGACCTGGGAAAGCTTCCAGACCGCTGTGAAGACGCTGGACACCTTGTATAACGATCTCGACAAGGCAGGCTCCGCTGTGCAGGCCTTCGGTACGACGAGCAAGCCCGTCGCAGCGCAGAAGAGCAAATCCTAAAGGTCCCATACGGTAAGGCGGAGTGTGGATGCCACAAACATTGAACGGACACAGCCATGCATCCTGAGCTCTTAGGCATCGACGACAGAGTATGGCTCGTCGTTGCTCTGGCGTTCACCCTCCTGTTTCATTTTCTCAACCGCAAACCTCGGGCCGATATCGATGCGGCCGTTCTTCCGTTGAAGGTCCCCGAGCGACGACCGTACGGCTATTCTGCAAGAGAACTCGGAGAGTTCCGCACAGCGGCTCTTCACGCGCCGGCCATAAACGGACGAAGCCCGCTTGATCTGTACAGAAAATGGGTGCTGCCGGTGGATATCGGCTTCGCCATCGCACTCGCTCTGGCAAGCTATTGCCTGTGGCGGATCATGGTCCCCGAGATGGGCGCTAACGGCCTGGTCAATTGGATTTCCACGATGGGCTGGGCGCTGTCGGTTCTTTATGGCACCTTTGATTTCGGGGAAGACGCCAGCCTATTCTTCCTGTTGGAACGTGATCCGACCTATTCGCGCACGGTGCCCTTTGCATCGGGCTGCACGACAGGCAAGATGATAACGATCACCGGCTCACTGTTCGGACTAGCAATTTTCCTGGCCCTGGCGCTGAATGATTGGATCATCGAAAAGTTCGGATCGAAACGATAGCTACCCGGCCGCACCGTTGTTTGCAGCCCGGACACCTCGGCTTGGCAGGTGCTACTCGTTCACCGCGCATAATCCGGCAGGCTGTAGCTTGGCTAGTAGGCCGGAAGGCACGTGACACGGCGGACCGTGCAGTAGTTGAGCACGCTGCCATACACTGGCGCGTCACACTTCCAGCGTCCGCGTGACATCTTCGCGGAGCTTGCGCAGACAGTTGCTGCCGCAGCATTCACAAGCGGCCGGCGGATCAATCACCAAACGTTCCGATGGCAGATGCTCAGGGAAGGTCTGACGCTCGAACGATAGCAGGACAAAGATAAGAGTATCATCGCAAAGGTCGCTCGCGACGTAGACTGCTGGAAGTATCCAACACAAATGAGGGACGACCACCAGACTGTCTGGCCATGCAACAAGCCGTGCGAGAATGAGAGAGGCTCCATGGAGAAATGCTCCAAGAACCGCGAGAAATAAGACGTCCAGCGGCATCACGCGTTTTGCGTTTTGCGTTGCCTCAGACACATGGTTGGCTGCCCACAATCGAAGCGTCGCAGCCGCAATCGGTTCAGCCTTTTCGCTTTCGGAGTTAGGTATGACATTGAGCCGCTCTAGAAAGCGTTCCGAGACGGCGAGGCCGACGCGCTCTAAGCTCACGTAACCGGAATGAGAAACGAAGGGGCGATCGCAAGGTCCGCGAGGAGCAAGGTCATTCGCACGTCGATATCCCCATGTCGAATTTGACTCCACCGCGGAGTTGAGGTGACAGCCGGATGTCAAATTGGTGGGACGATCAGAGCGTCAGGAACGGCGCTTAATCATGACCGTCGTCATTCCTGAATTGTTGCCGTAGAACGCACCAAATAGGCCGGGAATGCCTATTACCGGAGAGTTGACGAAAAGAAAGAGTTCGCCGTCTCTGGTGGCTCGCACAACCTCATCGATCCAGTATTTGTCGGTCACGTCGGGATCAAGAAATGCTTCTTCGCCGCCGCTCCCCCCAAACCTGGCCACAACGTTGAACCAGGGCCGAAACCATTCGCGCCGCAGAGGAAACATAATCGTGAGAAGACTTCGCTGATGCCAATATTGAATGTCGCTTGACGTGAACCCCTTCGAACCGTCGATGTCGAACAAGTTATCGTGGAATGAAGCTGTGCTGGAGAATTGAATGAGATATCGCCCGTTACGTTCGAGGAGAATCCCGGCGCTTTGACACAGATTTGAAGTATCAAACGTTAGCTCTTTGGATTGGCCGATGGCCAGTGTTGGAGGCTTTTCCGTGGATTCGCGGCATACGCGGCCACCTGCATCGAATAGGTTGAACGAGACGTGATTTGCGATCGTGACCAACAAGTATCCAAGCACAACGGCACTCGTCGTCGGAAGTATTTTTGCCTGAAGGAATGTATGCAACCGATTGTACCAGATCGAATTGCGGATGGTGTACACCCATGTTGCCGGCACATCTTGCTTAGGGAGGTCTCCTCCAAGACTCAGCTTCCAGATCTTTCGCATCTCGTCGGCTATTCTTGCTCCGATCCGCGCGTTCATAACGATGAAATAGATCAAAACGGCTACGCTACAGATGAACCAAATTGGATCACGCGCATACTCATCGATCCAAAAATTGGCATAGCCTGTAGGAATGAACGAGCCAAGAAAACGAATAAGGTCGGATAGTGGACGCAGATTCGAGCTGTACTCGGCAAAAGTCTCTGATTTGTGGAAGAATGGATACAGCACCAAGAAGGCTGAGGCCGCAATGGTACCGAAATAGGCCCAGCGACGACGCCAGACACCATCCCAGATCGCCCGTTGCTGCAGAAACCTGAGTTCCGCCTGGGTAGGCTTCTCATAGGGAATCTGGCTGTCTCGAGCGATTCTACCATCGTCGAGAACGACAGCGTATTTATCGGGTATCCCGATTGGAGCGTAGGGGTGCGCGCCAAGTTTGATACGCTCGAAAACCGAATAGTGGAATTTTGGTACGTCGATGGTGACGCTCCGGCTTGGCGTTTTTGGGTCGACCGAATGGCACAATGCCCAGATGTCTCTCGGACCATAGCGATAATAGGACGCAAGCCCGCTTCGGGAGTTGTAGAGCCGCCCGTCCTTATCACTGCCGGATTTCGCCGTCCGAAGTGCATCGGGGTCGATCTTAAGGCGCAGGCCGCACTGAACTGCTTCCTTCAGGATCCAGCTTAGAGAGACTTGCGCGAGCGAATCGTCGGGATAGCCTCCACCGACATTGGCGTGCACTCCAGGAAACCAGACTTGGCTCAACCTCTCGCCACTTGTTGAGGTTGGGAGCGTCTTTCCGCGGGGGTCTTCTATCTTCGCAACAGTCTCGTCGATCTTCTCGGTCCACAGCTTCGGATGGAAGGTTGTTCGCTCGTCATCGATCGACAAAGCATGGCAGGCGCGTTCGACTTTGGGGTTGAGTTGAGCGTCAAGAACTTCGAACGGATAGATCCATTTACTGTAGAATCTTGTCATCTCGTCTACAGGCAGACCGTAGGCAGCCACGGTGTCCCAAAGGCCCAGGAAGCGGATGTTGGGTTCCTCTCCCTTGCGACTCTTCAACTCGTTGTATCGGTTCCTCAAGATGATATCGCGCAACCAGCGAAAGAATTTGATATACCAGACGCAGTCGACGTTCTCCCTTCGGAATATGCGGTAGGCCGTTCTGGCGTGCCGATCTAACTCAACCTCGTTGTTGTTATATTTTACGAGCCCTTGCGTCAGTATGAGCTTCATCGCGACGCGCATCGTATACGCGCCACGGCTGAAGCCAAATCCATAGATTTGGTCGCCAGGCTCATAAGTACGACAGACGAACTTGTAACACTCGATGACGTTCTTCTTCAGCCCCAGGCCAAACATGCCACCCAGCAGCGCCAAGGGTTTGAAATTTGAAGTGCCGACACCATCCGCATACATCGCAACCTGATAAGGCTGATCATCGGTGGGAACGTCGTCAAGATCGAGAGACTGGAAAGTGCGCCAGACGTTGGTCCGCCAGACTTTGGATGCTGCATTGCCGGTGCCGTCCGACAGAAGAATAATGTTCTTCATGACAATCTCGAGAAGTATGAAAATAATCCACAACCCTATGTTCAGTCGTGGAGGGCGTCAACTATCCCCGTTGCCGATGTCCCCGTTGGCACAGGCGCGGGCATCGTCGAGGGCGCATGCTCAGGGAAGGTCTGACGCTCGGGGCGCTTACGTGTAAACCCGCGCACCGTCTCCGAATTTTATGGCAGCACTTTCGGGCTTAAATCTTGAGGCTAGCATGACATCGCTCTTCGAAACGGCTCGGCCATAAATAGCCAGTCTAGTTCTTGGCCAAAGTCATCAACTCAGCCGAGACGGCATCGAACACATAGTCCCAGTCGCCCTCGGCGCGCGGCCGGAACAATCGCATGGACGGGTACCAGGGATTATCGGTCCGATCCAACAACCATAACCAATGGGCGTTGTGTCCCAACAAAACCCAAACCGGCTTCCCCATAGCGCCAGCAAGGTGCGCGACGGAGCTATCTGTCATGATGACGAGATCCAGCTGGGCAATGACGGCTGCCGTATCCGCAAAGTCATTGATGTGTGGGTCAAGGTCGATGATGGGCCCTCCCCGCGGCAGCGATGTGAGTTCGGCACCTGGAGGGCCCTTCTGGAGGCTATAAAGCTGCACGCCCGGCAATGCGCAGGCCTGGAAGAAGCTGAGGAGCCGCTGGGCCCGTCGATGGTTCTTGCCAAACGTGACGCTGCCAGACCATACGATCCCAACCTTCAAGCGATCCCCGGCTCCGGCAAGCAAGGGAGCGAATTTGCTCGTTCGATCTTTCGGCGCAGACAGATAGGACATGTTCGGAATGGACGCGAAGTCCTGCGTGAACAGGCCTGGTAAACTACAGATGTAGCAATGGAGGTCGGCGTCCGGCAGCGGTGAGCCGCGCGGAATGATCTGATCCGCGATCTGCATGTTTGCAATCAGTGGGACTAGTTCCGGCCGGCACTCGATGACCAGCTCACCACCGAGCGCTTTCACACGCGCAAAGTATCGCGCGACCCACAGCATGTCGCCGAAGCCTTGTTCGGTCACGAGCACCAGCCGCTTTCCGGGATAGGGCTGACCTTTCCATTCGCTACCCGGCAGCTCGCGCGCGGGTAGCTGGCCTGTCACCTTGCGGGTCTCGTAGTCGATCCAGCCCTGTGCGAAGTTGCCGAGGTAGAGATAGCTCAAGGCTCGATCCCACTGGGCGGTGTTGTATTCGGGCTTAAGTTTAATTGCCTGGCTGAAGGCGATGACAGCTTCACCGTGCTGTCCGGCTTCAGCAAGCGACGTTCCCAGATTATGGAAGAGAAGTGCATCACCTCCATCCGACAGCTCAATGGCCCGGCGATGGCAAGCGATTGCCGACTTGATGTAGTTGAGTTGTGTCAGCGAATTGCCAAGATTGGTCCAGACGCCGATGGCGTTGTCGTCGTAGGCCAGCGCGTCGCGGTAGCACCAGACCGCATCAAGATGCCGTTTCATCCCGGCGAACATCACCCCACGGGCGTTGCGCAAGCTCACATTGCGCGGATCGCGAGCGATGGCCTCCCGCAATATCGCCTCAGCCTCCGCAAACTGACCGGCTGCATGAAGCTCGGAAGCCCGAACGAAGACCGCTTGTGAATCCGGTGCTGCGGCTGAGTCGACTGCAGTCGTCATCCTTGATTATCCCGCTTTCCGATCTGATCGAACGACATTGGCACTCGCCCTACCTCTCCCGTAGGCTTTCCTGCTTGTAACGCAGCACGGGCGACAAAAGATAGGAGATCACACTTCGTGAACCCATCTCAATCTTCGCCGTGAGCCATGCTCGGCAGCAGCAGCGATCCGTCGCTGAGGACGGCAATACCGGGCAGCGGCGTGGTCGCGAGCCTGTCCCATCCGGTGCGGGACGTGCGGTCTTCGAGACCAAACTCCTTGCCGCAGCGGAGCCTCTCGGCAATACCAATCGAATGCGTGCCAAAACGGTGCCGCAGTTGCGCCGGATCGGCTCCGATGCCGTTGAACTGGAGCAGGGGCACCGGCACCGAGAGGCCTGGATCAATGGCGCTTGTCTGATCGGCAGGAGCGGACATCACCAAACGTGGCCCGCCCTACCGACGACCGTGCCCCCTGAAACAAGGGGAGCCGACACCCTCCCCTCGTTCCCTCGCCACCAACCGGCCAGCTTTTGCCGGCCGGCGCCGGTCCGTCTCGACCACACTACGCATGGAGTGACGGTCCGAGCACCACCTGCGGCGGCGGTGGCGGATCGGTGATCAGGGTGCCACCGTGGCCATCGCTGGACGCAACAAAAGAATTGGCCATGTAGCTTCCGAGGAGCGCGACATTGATGGTTGTTGTTCCTTCCGTCACTGCCACGGAGCCGGTATTGGTTCCCGTGGAGCTGTAGACCGGAGCATTATTGCCCTGATAGGCAAGATCCGCGAGATCGACATAGTTGCCGAGAGCGAGACCAGCCACGGTGCCGGTGAACTGCGACGACGCGTCAAGCCTGAGTGTGCCCGTACTGCCGCTGTCAAAGCTCACGTGGGCCAACGATGCGCCGAACAGTTCAGCATTCGAACTGCCGCTGAGCGTGACGTTACCGGTTTCGGTACCGGAGGATCCGGTCGCCGTTGTATTGATCTGGACGCCAAGACTCTTCGCGGCGCCCGCCAGAGCCGCATTGTTGCCCGCAAGGTCGTTGATCGACGAGCCTGTGGGGAGCTCGATGCCGCTGATGGCGAGATTGGGCGTGGAGTCACCCGCCGCGGCCGTGTAGTTGAACACGAGAGCCTTAGAGGTCGAGTGCGCTGCGTCATAGGTCGCCATGCCGCCATCGTTGAGCAGCAGTTCCGGCGTCCCGCTGACGGCCACGGCCTCGCTGGGCGTCAGCGTGATCTTGACCACATGACCGGTCGTGACGTCGCCGGTTGCTGGTGATGATACCACCGTCGTGATGGTCGGCGCCGTTGTGTCGATCTGAAGGACCCCGGCCGGATTATAATTGTTGGCCGCGGTCAATACCGCGGCGTTGCCGGCGAGATCCGTAATGGCCGCGCCATTGAGACTGACCGCGCTCGTCGAGGCCAGCTTCAGATCGGCGCTATCCTGGCCACCGCCCAAGGCACCGACCGTGTAGGCAAAGGTCAGGGCGCTTGATCCAGAGCCGCTGACATATGTGGCTACGCCGCCATTGCTGAGCGCGAGCGTAGGCGTTCCCCCGGCGGTGTTGACGAGCACCGCTTCGCCGAAATTGACGGTCAGTGTTACAGTCTGGCCGGGCCCGAGATCGCCCTTGCCGGCCACGATCCCGGTGCCGGAGGTTGTAATCGACGTGATCTTGGGCGCGGTGGTATCGATCTGGATGGTACCGCCCGGATTGGTGGTCGTACCGGCGAGCAGGGCCGCATTGCCGACAACATCCGTCAATCCGGCGCTGAACGCCGTCACCGCGAGATTGGCGGTGTTCTGTCCCGCAGTCACCGTGTAGGTGAAGGTCAGCGCATTGGTTCCGGTGCCGCTGGAATAGAGGGCCTTTCCGCCGTCATTGAGCAGCAGGTACGATGTCGAGGTGGCATAGACAGTATCGTTGAACTGCACGGTCAGCGTGACCGTGTTGCCCGCGTCAAAATCAGCATTGGCGGGATTGGCGGCAATGGACGTTGCCATCGGCGGTGTCGTGTCTTGGGTAAACGTGAGGGTCGCAGAGCCCGTGTTGCCGGCCGCGTCAGTCTCGCTTGCTACGATTGTATGCGAACCATCGGCAAGCCCGGTAGGTGCAAACGTCCAAGCGCCGGTACTGCTGGCGGTCGTGGTCGTCGCGATTGCCGAGCCGTCGACGGTGAAATGCACCACCGCATTGGCATCTCCCCCGCCGGTCAGGGAGTCGTTTGACGTAATCAGATCCGTCTTGGAGACACCCGTATCGCTGGTCAGGTGCTCAGTAACAGCCGGCGCCTTGGTGTCGATCTGGAGCGCGCCGCCCAGATTGCTCGCGGCACCAGAAAGCACCGCGCTATTGCCGGCCGCATCCTTGATGGTCCCGCCGTTGGTGCTCATCGAGCTGACGGCCAGCGCACTGGTGTTCTGTCCGGCCGCCACGGTGTAGGTGAAGGTCAGCGCATTCGATCCGGACCCACTGACATAGGTCGCCTTGCCACCGTCATTGAGGGCCAGATAGGGCGAGCCGGTAACCGCGACACTCTCAGTGAGATTGACCGTAATCGTGATGCTGTTGCCGGCATCAAGGTCACCACTGGATGGCGCTGCCGTCACCGACGAGACCGCTGGCGCCGTGGTATCAACCTGCGGGCCATTCACGAAGGAGGCTACGCCGCTGAGATCGGCCGTATCAGCCGCAACACCTGAATCGTAGACCGTTGCACCATTCGCGTTGAACCCGGTGACCGCTAGCGCCGCCGTGTTCTGGCCCGAGCCGGTCGCACCGATTGTATAGGCAAAATTGAGCGTATGGGTGCCGGATCCACTCTTATAGGTCGCGACGCCTCCATCATTGAGCGACAGCGTTGGCGTCCCACCCGTGATCGTCACCGGCTCCGTGGTATTGACGGTAAACGTGACCACCTTGCCGGGCCCAAGATCGCCCGAGGATGGTGTAGCCGTAACGGATACGACCGTGGCACCCACCATGAGACCGGGGAAGCTCGCATCCGCCCCGGCCAGATCCGCTGCATTGCCATCGGCGTCCATGATGGCGACGCTGGAGCCGTTCAGATTGTTGCCGATCACCGCCAGTGCCGAGGTATTCTGGCCATTAGCTACGGTGTAGGCAAAAACCAACGTGCTAGTGCCCGATCCGGATTGATAAAGGGCAGTGCCGCCATCATTCAAAGCCAAGGCCGGCGTGCCGGTCACAGACACGCTCTTGCTCATTGTGAGCGTGAGATGGATGACATTGCCGGTGTTCTCATCGCCACTGCTCGGAGAAGCCGCGATCGAACTGACGGCAGGTGCCACTGTGTCAACGTTGAACGTGGACGATGTGCCGCCTGCGCCGGCATTGCCGTCGACATTTTGCCAGCTGCCGGCATTGACAGCTACAGAGGCATTGGCCATCTGCGTATTGCTGGCTGCCGTAAAGGTTGCTGTGTAAGTGGTCCCCGATCCGCTGAGATTGGACAGGAGGCCGCCCGCAACGTTGGTGTCCGCCAATGTGAAGCTGGTCGGAGCATCGCTAAAGGTAAAGGTCACGAGCGCGGTGGGGCCGGCAACGTTCAGCGCACTGTGGTCGACCGAGATCGCGACCGTCGGCCTCACGGTATCAACGGCAAAGCTCGGCGTGCTCCCTCCGGCACCGTTTGTCCCGCCGGATTGCCAGCTATTGGCATTGACCGAAACCGACGCGTTGCTGATGTCTATTCCGGCTGCAGCGGTAAACGTCGCTGTGTACGCAGTACCGGACCCAGCGAGATTCGAGAGCGTTCCGCCAACCACGCTCGTGTCCGCAAGGGTGAAGGCCGCCGGCGCTGCACTGAAGGCAAACGTCACCGTCGCCGTCGAGTTGGCCAGGTTGAGCAGAGACCGGTCAATCGAGACGTCGACCGTCGGCGGGGCGCCACTACCAGCCCCCGCCATCGTCGCCACCTGGGCGGCGGTCAAAGTGACGCCATCGGCAAACGTGAAGTCTTGCAGCTCACCCCTACCCGATGCGCCGAACTGCCCCTCGACCGTGACTGTCTTTCCAGTTCCGTTAATCGTGATGAGAAGGTCGTCCGAATTCAAGGGAGAGACGGAGAAGGTCACGCCAGTCGAAGCGATATCGCTGAAGATAGCCTGCGAAGAATTTCCCGCGTCCTTGACGACATCGTCTCCGTCAGCGGCAGCAAAGACATAAGCATTCGCGCCACCTCCACCGAACAAGGTTTCGTCACCCAGACCTGCGATCAACGTCTCGTGCGTACCCAGAGCAGCTGCTTCATCGATACTCACGAGTCTGTCGAATACTGAGGATCCACCGATGCGAGCCGTTCCCGTCGCAAGATCAATAGTGACATTGTCGGCAGTGTAGGCGGCGACGACGTCAATGCCGGTAGTTCCATCCAAGGTACTCCCGGCTGCATTGCCGTAGAGCGTATCATCCACTCCGGAAGACATCAGCAAATCAGCTCCGCTACCAGCAACGAGGATGTTGCCATTGCCGCTAGAACTTAGCGTCGCGGCGCCGCCTCCAGCTGCAAGTGTTTCGGACGCGCCCTGCGCAAGGAGGGTATCAGAACTACCTCCCCCAAATACCGTATCGCTATCGCCACTCGCGATCACGAGGTCGCCGGCATCATTTGCTATAACCAGAGCGCTGGAACCCGATACGCTCACGGCGGACAGACCAATCAGCGTGTCACTAGCAGACGAACCGCCGATAGACGCAGTACCGGTGGCAAGATTCACAACCACATTGTCGATGCCGTAGGACGCCGTTGTCTGCCCGGAACCGGCAATTAAAGTGTTGCCGGCGGCATTGCTGCCAAGGGTCGTAGCGCCGCTGCCGCCAATCAAGGTATCGCCACTGCCTAGGGCCAGCGCCGATACAATCCCGACCAGAGTATCCGAAACACCGGAGCCGTTGACAGTGGCGCTACCTGACCCAAGATCAATCGTCGCGTTGTTAAGCGAATAGGCAGCAACAACGCCGGACGCATTACTTCCGTCGAGCGTGCTGCCGAGCCCATTCCCGACCAGCGTGTCGTCGACCCCGATCGACACCAAAGTGTCGACTCCACTGCCCGCGAGCACGGTGTTTGCCTGGCCCGCCGAGATCAGAGTGTCGGCCCCACCGCCGCCGATCAGGGTATCGTTGGCACCAGCCACCACGGCGAGGGTAATACCAACTAGAGTGTCCGCGATCCCAGACCCATTCACCGTCGCCGAAGATGCGGAGATATCCACAGTGAAGTCATTCAGGGCGTAAAGCGCGGTCGTCTCGCCAGCACCGGCGATGAGTGTATTGCCGTTGCCGTTGCTCGACAAAGTCGTCGGTGCCGCGCCGCCGATAAGCGTATCATTTTGTCCGGATGCCATGGCCATGGCAATGCCTAGCAACGTATCAGACACGCTTGAGCCGTTGATGGCCGCAGTCCCAGCAGTCAGATCGACGACGACATTATCCAGCGCGTAGTCGGCGAAGACGTTAGACCCATTTGTGCCATCGAGCGTGCTACCCGCGGCGTTACCGATGAGGATGTCGCCAGTCCCCCCAGAAATGAGCAAGTTGGCCCCGCTGCCGGAGACCAGGGTGTTATACAGTCCGCTCGATGACAGCGTATCGACACCGCTGCCGCCGACGAGCGTATCATCAAGGCCGGTCGACGAGAGCACATCTGCACCGTTGCCGGCAATAATCGTGTTGAACGAGCCATTCGAGGAGAGTGTGGAGGCGACTGTACCGCCCGTCAGCGTATCATGCATCCCGGAGACAAGGGCGTTGGTGATGCCAATCAACGCATCCTCCGTCTGCGCCCCCTTCACTGTAGCAGAGCCAAGCGAGAGATTCACATTTGCGTCATCTGCCGCATAGACGGCCGTGGTCAGCCCTGCGCCGGCCACGAGCGTATTGCCCGCCGCATTGCTGTACAGGGTTGTTGCCCCTGCACCTCCAATCAATGTGTCGCCGGTTCCCAATGCCAGCACCGACGAAATCCCTGTAAGCGTGTCTGATAAGCCGGTCCCGTTAACGCGGGCGGTTCCTGTGGCAAGATCTATGACCACGTTGTCGAGGGCATAGGCCGCAACAGTGTGGGTTCCAAGGCTGCCATCAAGGGCGCTCCCGCCGCCATTGCCGATCAGCGTATCGGACGTGCCGGATGACGAGAGCGAATTATTGCCGCCGCCCGCAACCAAGGTGTTGTTGCTACCATTCGAGGACAACAGATCGGCGCCCACCCCACCGAGCAAAACATCACCCGATCCGCTGGATTTAAGCGTATTGTTTCCGCTTCCCGCAATCAGCGTGTTTTGCGATCCGCTCGATGTAAGAGTTGCGACGCCGCCACCCGCAATCACCGTATCGTTCAAGCCATTCGCGGCCAGGAGCTCCGTTCCGCCGCTTCCGATGATCGTATCGCCGACGCCAGACACGGCTACGTTCCGGATTCCTATCAGTGAATCGGCGGTGCTGGCACCATTGACGGCTGCTGTACCGGCACTGAGATCAACAACAACGCCATCGATCGTATAAGCGGCGATGGCACCGATACCATCCGTTGCATCAAGCGTGCTGCCGCCGCCATTGCCAACCAACGAATCATCTGTACCGATTGACGTCAGCTGATCGGCCGCGCTGCCTGCAACCAACGTGTTGCTTGTGCCCCGTGAGATGAGCGCCTGCGCGCCGCTTCCGGCAATCAGAACATCATTCTGTCCGCTTGACGTCAGGGTGTCGGCACCGCTGCCACCCACCAGCGAGTTGAAGGACCCTGTTGAAAGTAGCGTGTCCGACCCGCCGCCGGCGAGCAAGGTGTTGAAGCTGCCCGTCACCGAAACGTTGGTAATACCGATCAGAGTGTCGGTCAAAGTCGAGTCCACGCTGGAGACGGTTCCACCGGCGAGGTCGATCGCGACGTTGTCGAAAGTATAAAGTGCGACGGCTGCCGTGGACGACGAAGTTGCTTGCAGCGTAGCGCCAGCTAGGTTGCCTACCAAGGTATCATCGGCGCCGCCCGCAACCAATGTGTCGTCGCTGGCTCCGGCGACGAGCGTGTCCTGGCTTCCGCTCGCTTCAAATGATCCCGCGGTTTGCCCACCCGTCACGCTGTCATGGCTGCCCGACACAACAAACTTCTGGAATCCAGAAATCGTATCCTCGGCACCGGATCCATTGACACCAGCCGTTCCCGCGGCAACGTCGACGGAAAGATTGTCGACAGCAAACGCCGCCACGTCCGATGTATTTTCAGCAGAAAGCGAGTTTCCGGTACCTCCACTCACGATCGTATCGTTCGCACCCGAGACGATGGCCGTCATGATTCCGATCAGGGTGTCCGACGCGCTCGAGCCGTCGACTCCGGCCGAGCCATCCACAAGGTTGACTGTTATGTTGTCGGTTTTGTAAAGCGCGGTGACCTCGGCCTGGCCGGCAGTCAGGGTATTGTCATTTCCGTTGCTGATGAACGTAAAGCCGCCGCCGCCGCCGCCACTCAGGGTGTCGTGGCTTCCTAACGCTTCAGCAGTACTGATCCCAACAAGCCGATCGCTAATCCCTGATCCGTTGAGCGACGCGGTTCCAGCCGAGAGATCCACTGTTACGTTATCGGCGGTGTAGGCCGCGATTGGGGTGCTAAAATAGCTACTGCTCTCCAAGGTGCTGCCCAGCAGATTCCCAATCAACGTATCGCCGCTTCCGGTCGAAATAAGGGTGTCTGCCGCAGAGCCAGCGATAAGCGTATTTCCAGATCCGCTCGACGATAGGAGATCGTTGCCGCTGTCTCCCAGCAGAACGTCGTTCGAGCCGGACACGTAAGCGCCGTGAATTCCGATCAATGTATCGCTGACGGCCGCGCCGTTAACGCCGGCAGTTCCGGTGGCAAGATTGATGGTCAGATCGCTGCTGGCGTAGGCGGCAACCGTCTCACCCGTGCCGCCCTCCAGCGTATTCCCGGACGCGTTGCTGAACAGCGTGGATCCGCTGTTACCGTCGACGAGAGTATCGTTGCTTCCAAGCGCCGCAAAGGTGCTGAAGCCCGTGAGCGTGTCGCTCACGCTCCCGCCATTGACGGTCGCGGTGCCCGCAGCAACATCAACCACAACATTATTGAGCGCGTATGCGGCGGTCGCTCCTGTGCCGCTGCTGGCGCTCAAGGAACTGCCGCTTGCATTCCCGAAGAGCGTATCCCCGGAGCCGCTGCTCAACAATGTGGAAGCCCCGGCGCCGGCAACCATCGTGTTGTTCGAGCCGGTTGAACTGAGGACGTTTTGACCAGCGCCGCCATGTAGGATAGCATTGCTGCCGCTGGCC
>Ga0209148_1000241_pt1 | contig 87665 bp, 74 predicted proteins | sample AraplaCol_mMF_r2_2_FD_184288 | JGI IMG/M metagenome (GOLD analysis project Ga0209148, IMG submission 184288) | Arabidopsis root microbial communities from North Carolina, USA - plate scrape CL_Col_mMF_r2 (SPAdes) (version 2) | ecosystem: Host-associated > Plants > Roots > Endosphere | place...
AGCGATTCGGCGCGCGCGTTCATCGTGTCGAATGGCTTGACGCCCGGTGGGATGTGGCGGCGCGGCACCATGCCGTAGCTCGCAAGTTGCAGCACACGTTCGCCGTCCACGCCCGCGCGCACGATCGGGGCGGCATAGTCTTTCCAGGTCTCGCTGGGCCAGTCCCAGTCGCGGTACAGGTCGACCAGGGTGCCGAGCACCATATCGAGTTGTTCGGGCAGCGGAGGGCGGTAGTTGACGCACATGGCATCAGTTTGACACAAAAACGCGTCCATCAACGCGCCGCTCGGCGGCGGCGCCACCACAGCGCGAGCCCGGTCGCCAGGAACGTAATCGGCGTGAGGCCGGCGATGCTGATGACGATGCGTCCGAACGTGCCGAACGCTTCGCCCGTATGCAACGGGAACTGCCAGTCGATGAAGGCGTCGCCGGCCGGCGCGTGCAGCGGATCGCGGACGCGCAGCACGCGAGCCGTCGCCGCATCGACCGTGACGCGGGTATTGCCGTCGCCCTCGCGCACTTCGCCGGGCTGGCGCAGCCGGATCTCGTACGGCAGGCCCGGTTGCGCGGGCAGGTTGATGCGCGACACGCGCGCGGCCGGGAAGCGGTCGGCGGCCGCCTGCGCCGCCCGCGCCACGCCGACGTCGCCCGCGCCGCGCTGCGGCTTGGCCTGCGCCGACATGGCCTGCGCCGACACGGCCGCCACGCTGGCCACGACCGGCGTGATCCACTGCGGCTGATTGAACAGGCAGCCGGAAAAGCCGAGCACCGCCAGCACCGGGGCCGCCACGAAGCCGGCGGCGCGATGCAAGCTGTAGTTAAAGCGCGGCCACGAGCCGCGGTACGCCACGGTGAGCGCCTTGTGCCACGCGGTGAATGTCGCCCTGGGCCACCCCAGCACGACGCCGGCCACGGACGTGAACAGCAGCGCGAGGCCGGAGACGGCGATGACCGTCTTGCCGACGGCGCCGGCCAGCAGGTAGCGGTGCAGGTGGAACAGCGTCGGCATCAGCAGGGGGCGCGACAGGCCCGGCTCGCCCCACACGCGCTCGCCCGTGACGGCCAGGCTGTGCGGGTCGACCATGACCTGGCGCGACCGGTCCAGCGTGAACCGCCCGCGCCCGCCGGCCGGCGGCAGGCGATACCACGCGACCGCCACCTCGCCGCCGCGTTCCGGCAGCGTCAATTGGCTGGGGCGGCCGTACGCCGGGTCGCGTGCCAGGCGGTCGACGATGCGTTCGATCGCGCCGGGCGCGGGCGGACCGGATGCCGGCGCCGCATGGAACAGCGCGGGATTGAGCATGCCGTCGAGTTCATGCATCCACGCGAGCGCGCAGCCCGTGAGCCCGGACAGCCCGAACACGCAGCCGAAGACGAGCGCCACGGCCAGGTGCAGGCGCCGGAACCAGGAACGGAGTGTGCCGCTGACCATGTCAGAAGCGATAGCGTGCGCCGACGAGCACCGAGCGCGGCTCGCCCGGCATGTTGTAGTCGTTGGCGCCGCTGTGCGCCGATACGAAATAGCGTCGGTTCGCGAGGTTCCTGACCGTGAGCGTCACGTCGACCTTCCTGCCTTCGTAGCCGGCGCCGAGCTGCAGGACGCCGTAGCCCGGCAGGGTCGTCAGGTCGTCGGGCGAGGCGTAGCGGCTCGACTCCGCGCGGGCGCCGCCGGCGACCCAGAACCGGTCGTCCAGGCGGTGCTTGAGCCAGGCGTTGAAGGTGTGGCGCGGCGTGAGCGCCGCCGTATTGCCTTCGAACGGCGTGCCGGCCGTCGTGCGTTCCGTCGAGTCCTTGATCGTGCCGCGCATGTTCGCATAGCCGGCGATCGCCTCCCAGCCGGGTGCGAGCTCGCCGCTGAAACTCACTTCGAGGCCGCGCGTGCGCTGGCGGCCGACGGGCAGCGAGAAATTCGTATTGGCCGGATCGGCCACCTGGATATTCGTCTGCGACATGTCGAACAGCGCCGCCGTCAGGCTCGAACGCGCCGACAGGTCGAGCTTGACGCCCGCTTCCTTGTTGACGGTCTGCGTGGGCTTCAGCGTGTCGCTGTTGGCGCGGAAGGTGAAGGAATCGGAGATCGGCTGGAACGAGCGGTTCCACGACGCGTACAGCGCGACGCAGCCGGTGGGCTGATACACGGCGCCGAGGCGCGGCGACCAGGTGTCGTCGACGCGGTGCAGGTCGAGGTTTTTCGCGGTGCGGTCGTCGCGGTCCTGTTTCAGGTGGTCGTAGCGGACGCCCGCCAGGATTTTCCACGTCGGCGACAGCGCCACGAGGTCCTGCACGTACAGGCCGGCGATGTCGACGCGGTTGCGGTTGTCGGCGCTGGCGACGACGGTGTCCGGCAGTACCGGCAGGTCGACGAGCACCGGGTCGAACAGGCGGTAGGTCGCCACGTTGTTGCGCGACCGGAGCACCTCGGCCTTGTGCTGGCGGCCGAGCTCGAGGCCGTACAGCAGCTGGTGGTTCGTCGCGCCCCAATCCAGCGTGTGCGACAGTTCGTTCTGCAGGTAGCGTCCGTCCTCGTCGCGCAGGCGGTGGCTCTGGCCGATGGCGACGGTCGGATCGGCGCCGTCCTTGATGCCGCCGATCGACGTGTAGTTGCGGTCGAGGGCGTAGTCGTAGGCGCGCAGGACCGTGTGCAGTTTCAGGTCGGGCGACAACACGTGGTCGAGCGTCGCGGTCGCGCTTTTGACGTCGCTCTGCACGAACGCGCGCTCGGTGCCGTTCGCGGCGCCGAAATAGGTCGCGACCGGCACGTCGACGGGGCGGCCGTGGTAGCTCGGCACGCCCTGGTCGGCCAGGCGCTTGTCGTGCAGGTAGTCGGCCTGCAGGGTCAGCGTGGTCCCCGGCTGGAGCTTGAACCTGGCCGAGGGCGCGAGCGCCTGGCGGCGCAGGAAGTAGCGGTTGCGGAAACCGGTCGAGTCCTCTGCGGCGCCCGTCACGCGGAACAGCGCGTCCTTGTCCGCGTCGGCCGCGCCGGCGTCGAACTCGCCGCGGCGCTGTCCGCGCGCACCGAGCGTGACGCCCGCCTCGGCGCGCGGCGCGGCGAGCGGCTTCTTGGTGACGCGGTTGACGAGGCCACCGGCCGACCCGCGCCCGTACAGCACCGAGGCCGGCCCCTTGAGCACCTCGACGCGCTCGACGTTCGACAGGTCGCGGAAGTACAGCGCATCGTCGCGCACGCCGTCCACGAACTGGTCGCTGATGGCGGAGAAGCCGCGGATCGTCACCTGGTCGCGCTGGCCGTCGCCGACTGAAAACGAGAGGCCCGGCACGTTCTGCAGCGCGTCCTGCAGCGACATGGCGTTCTGGTCGTGCAGCACGACGGCCGGCACCACGTTGACGGTTTGCGGCACGTCGCGCAGCGGCACGCTGATCTTGGTGGCCGTCGTGGCCTCCGCCGCCTCGTACGAGCCCACATCGATTTTCTTGTCCCGGACGATCACCTCCGGCATCGCGGGGTCGTCGGCATGGGCCTGGGCGGACAGGCCGCACGCGATGGCGACGACATAAGGCAAGGGACGCAGTGCTTGATTCATGAAATTCCTGTCGGTGTGTGAAGGTGTTGGAAATGGCTGGATCGGATCCGGATCACGCGCATGCCGGCGGCAGCAAACGCATACAACAGCGCGACGGTCCAGAACATGGCGGGCAGGGGGCACCCAGGCCAGCGCCAGGCCGCCCGCGCCGGCACCCAGCAGCGCGCCCGCCTTGGCGGCGCCGTTGCCCGCGCCGAGCACGCGGCCCTGTTCCTCGTCCTCCGCCGCGTGCGCGAGCAGGCCGTAGAACACGGGCAGCAGGGCGGCGAGGCACACGCCCCACAGCACGCGCGCCAGCACGAACACGACGATGTTCGCGGCGACGGCCTGCACCGCGACGATGGCCACGCATGCCCACAGAATCCGCTCGACCTGCGCGAGCACCTGCGCATGCGCCAGGCGCGCGAAGCGGCGCGCCCAGAACGGCGCGGCCACGCACAGGCCGAGGGCCGTGCCCGCGTAGCACAGCCCCGTCACGCGGCTGGACACGTGCAGCACCTCGTGCGCGTACAGGCCGAAGAAGGTCTGCGGCATCATCTTCCCGGCCTGCACCAGCACGATGCCGAGCAGCAGGTCGTGGGCCGCCTGCCGCAGGTCGGCCGGCCGTGGACGCGTGGTGGATGGCGCGGTGGATTGCGCGGCCGTGGGCGGCACTGGCGGCAACACGGCGGCGGCCAGCGCCGCGCACAGCAGGCACGCGGCGCCCGCCCACACGTTCACGCTGCGGAAACCCCAGGCATCCAACATCCAGCCGCCGAGGACGGGACCGGCGACGGAGCCGATCGCCGTCGCCGCCTGCAGCTGCGCCATCAGCGTGCCGCGCGCGTCCCGCGTCACGAGCCGCGCGCCGTAGGCCTGGGCCGCCGCGATGTAGCCGGCGAGCGCGCCCTGCAGCAGGCGGATGAATAGAATGACGGCCACGCTGCCGGTCGCCGCGATCCACCATTGCGTGACCGCCAGCGCGAGCAAGGCGCGCAGCAGCATCGGCTTGTGGCCGACCGTGTCGCCGAGGCGGCCCCACCACGGCGTCGTGCACATCGCCATGGCCAGCGGGCCCGCGTAGGCGACGGCGCTGACCCAGGCCAGCGCGTGCGGCGACAGGCCGCCCAGGCGGCGCAGGTGCAGGGGCCAGAACGGGCCGCTCATCTCCATGGCGCCCATCGCCACGAGCTGCAGCGCGAACAGCCAGCGCGTGGTGGTCATGCGAGCGGATTGGGCATGGTGCCGTGCACGTCGTCCGACGTGTCGAGCAGGCGCATGCGCAGGAACGATTTCGCCGGCCAGTCATCGGCCAGCAACGCCTGTCGTTCGGCATGCCAGCGGCGCTCGTGGACACGCGCGCGCAGGCCCGCGAACACGTCGTCCATCGTCTGCCGCAGGACGTCCCAGAAGTGGTGCTCGGGATGGCCGTAGGCGCGCGCCAGCAGCAGCGCCAGTTCGGACAGGTGGCATAGCAGCACGGCGTGCAGCAGCTTGTCGCGCACCGGTTCGTCGTCGTCGTACACGGTGAAGCCGGCGCGATACGCGTCGAGCGCGAGGCCGGCACGGCGCAGCGTGGGGCCGTGGATGCGCAGGTCGCCGAAGTCGCGCACCAGCAGCTGGGCGGGTTCGTACCCGCCGTCCGCCATGATGAAGCTGTTCTGCTGGTGCGCTTCGAACGCGATGCCGTACACCAGGTAGGCGGACAGCAGCGCCGTCAGCACGGTCCGCGCGTGGCGCTCGAAGTACGCGACGGCGCCCGCGGCATGGTCGCCGTGGGCCAGCGCGACGAGTTCCGTCGCGAGCGGGCGGCCGCTGAACGGCGATTCCGCGAACAGGGCGCCGACGGGGATCGGGAAGCGTTCGGTGCTGCCTTTGGCCATCGGATTGGCGCGGTACAGGATCGCCAGGTGGCGCGCGTGGTCGTCGTCGTCCTGCGGGTCGATGTAATGCAGGCCCACGTCTTCGCGCACGATGTCGAGCGTGCCGCCAAAACCGCATTCGCGTTCGAGGATCGTGGCGAGCAGGCGGGTGATGCGGGGCCCCATCACGGTTGACTTGGGCGAGACCGTGCGCTGGACGCTGGTCAGGCGCAGCGCCACGGGCAGCTTCAGGTGCGGCAGCGCCGGCGAGCCGGCCGGGACGACGGTGCGGAACGACATGGTCGGCGTCGCGTCGAGCGCCACGTCGTCCAGCAGCAGCAGGTCGCCCTGCGCGATCTCGGCCGCGAACTTCCGCGGGATCACCTCGCGGGCCTGGAACGGATGGAGGGGCAGGGGCAGCCACCCGGCGGGGTTCTGGCCCAGCTGTTCCAACGCGGCTTCCCAGCGTTGCGCGCCGGCGGGGAAGCGCTGTGCGAACCAGGCCGCGTAGTCGCCGTCGGCGGCGGCGGCGAAGGTGACGCGGGCCTTGTCCGCGCGGATGGCGGCCAGCGGCACCCGCAAGGTCGGCTGGAATTCCGGCGACAGGGCCAGCACGTCGTCCGCGGACAGGCCGAGCTTGGTCTTGAACGTCGGGTGCCACGGGTGGCCCAGCGTGCCCCATTGTTCCAGCAGCAGGGCGGGATTGGCGTGCGCGGCGCGCCGCAGCGCGGCGATGAAATGCGCGTCCGCGCCATCCAGCTCGGCGCGCAGCGCCCGGGCCCACGTCCGGCGGTAGCGCAGGCACAGGACGTCGTTGGCGAGGCTGTTGTCCAGCTCATGGACGAGCCGCTGCAGGTCGGCACCCCGGCCCGGCAGGGACGGCGCCACGCAGGCCAGCAGCGCCGCCGCATGCGTTACCGGCTGCGGCCGTTCGCCCGGCGCATAGTACGACACGCTTCCCGCCAGCGTGCAGTCGCCGATGCGGCCGAGGCGCAGGCCCTCGAAACGCAATACGCCCTGCTGTGACCAGAGGGGGAGCCAGGACCCGGCACCTTCCGTGATCAATTGTTCCCGGTTCAGGAGGTGTTCGCGGAACAGCGCCTGCAACGTCCGCTGCAGGCTGCGCGTGCGCGCCTCGGCCCAGGCCAGTTCCGTGGCGACGGCGTCGAGCGGGTGATCGATCGGTTTGAGCGGGTTCGGTATCGCGTTCATGGCTTGCCTTCTCAATAACGGGAATGCAGGATATCGTAAACGCGAATCATTCTCAATATCATTCTCGATAAAAGAATACGGCGGCTTTATTCCACGGTCTGCGTCAAGCGTGCGGGCCCGAGTTCAAATTAATTTGATTAAATTATTGTCTTAATGCAATACTCATAGCCATTCAGCGTGATACCCGTACCGACGGGGCGCGCGGATGCCGATTTGATGAAACGTGAAGGATGTCCCGGTGAAAGGTATTGTTTTTAATTTGTTGGAAGAAGCCATCAGCAACACGTACGGTGAGGCCGCCTGGGATCGATTGCTCGACGCGGCCGGACTGGAAGGCGCCTATACGTCGCTGGGAAGTTATGACGACGCCGAGATTGCTGCCCTGGTGCGCACGGCGTCGCAGGCTCTGGAGATACCGGAAGACACCGTGCTGCGCTGGTTCGGCCGACGGGCCATGCCGCTGCTGGCGCGGCGCTATCCGGCATTCTTCGACAGCCATGCGAACGTGCGCAGCTTTCTGCTGAGCCTGAACAGCATCATCCACCCCGAGGTGCGCAAGTTGTATCCGGGCGCACAGACGCCCGTCTTCGATTTCGACACGAGCGTCGCCGGCGTGCTCAAGATCGGTTACAACTCGCCGCGCCGCCTGTGTGCGCTGGCCGACGGGTTCATGCACGGTGCCGCCACGCATTTCGGCGAGCAGATCGAGCTCGAGCAGGACGAGTGCATGCACCGCGGCGACGCCAGGTGTGTCTTCCACGTCCGTTTCGACCAGCAATGAACGGGCTCGACAACGTATCTCCGGACGCCGAGATCGCCCGGCTCGAGCGGCGCGTGCGGCGCGAGGTGGCGGCACGCCATGAAGCCGAGGCGATCGCCGAGCGCGGCCTGCGCGACCTGTTCCAGCGCCAGCAGGAAATCATCCTGCTGGAAAGCATGGCCGTGGCCGCCAACGAGGCGGAGGGCGTCAACGACGCGATGGGATGCGCGCTTGCTACCATTTGCCGTTATGCCGGTTGGTCGCTCGGCCACTTGTGGCTGGTTTGCGGACACGACGACCAGGCCTGGCTCGACCCGACCGGCATCTGGTACGATGAGGCCGCGCGCGACGGTGGCGGCGGTCCGGTCCGGGAACTGCGCACGTACACCGAAGCCACCGTGCTCACGCCCGGCGCCGGCCTGCCGGGGCAGGTCGTGCAAAGCGGCCAGCCAGCGTGGATCGATACCGATGCCCCCGGCATGGCGGAAACCCGGCGCCTGCCGCTGATCGTGGACGCCGGCTTCGGCTCGATGTTCGCCTTCCCGGTGATGATCGGCAGCGAGGTGGTCGCGGTGCTGGAGTTCTTCGGCCGCGCGCGCCAGGCGCCGGAGCCATCGCTGCTGCGCCTGATGGCCCAGATCGGCACCCAGCTCGGCCGCATGTTCGAGCGCCGCCGCGCCCGCGACAAGCTGTTGCACGATGCCCTTCACGATCCCCTGACCCAGTTGGGCAACCGCAAGCTGTTCGCGGACCGGCTCGACCATCTGCTGCAGCGCGCGCGGCGCAATCCGGACAATCATTTCGCCGTGCTGTTCGTGGACCTGGACCGCTTCAAATCCGTCAACGACGGGCTTGGACACCAGTCCGGCGACCAGCTGATCATCGCGACGGCCCAGCGCCTGTCGGCCTGCCTGCGCCAGACCGACCTGGTGGCGCGCGACCGCGCGTTCACGCGCGAGCCCCTGCTCGCGCGCCTCGGCGGCGACGAATTCGTGATCCTGCTCGACCAGGTGGCCAGTGCCGAAAGCGCGATCGTCGTCGCCGAACGCATCATGAGCGTGCTGGCCGAACCCTTCGAAGTGGCCGACCTGCGCGTGTTCGTGACGGCCAGCGTCGGCATCGCCCTCAGCGCCAGCGGCTATGCCGACGTGGAAGACATCCTGCGCGACGCCGACATCGCGATGTACCACGCCAAGCAGGCCGGGCGCGCGCGCTGGGTGATGTTCGACCAGACCATGCAGCTGGCCGCCGTGCGCCGCCTGCAGCTGGAAGCGGACCTGCGCGACGCGATGGCGCAGCAGCAGTTCTTCCTGCATTTCCAGCCCATCGTCGCCCCGCGCGACCACCGCGTGCGCGGCTTCGAGGCCCTGCTGCGCTGGAAGCACCCGCTGCACGGTCTCGTGCCGCCGGGCGAATTCATTCCCGTCGTCGAGGAGACCGGCCTGATCGAACCGATCGGTGCCTGGGTCCTGGGCGTAGCCTGCCGCCAGTTGCGCGACTGGCAGCGCGACTTCGACCCGAACCTGTCGATGAGCGTGAACGTGTCGGCCGTGCAGTTTACGAGCGGCGACCTGGTCGACGTCGTGACGCGCGCGCTGGCCGAGACGGGCATTCCGCCCGCCAGCCTGAAGCTCGAGCTGACCGAGAGCGCCGTCATGGCCGACGCCGAACACGCGCTCGCCGTGTTCGCGCAGCTGAAGGCGTTGGGCGTGCTCGTCAGCCTGGACGATTTCGGCACCGGCTATTCCTCGCTCAGCTACCTGCGCCGGCTGCCGATCGACACCTTGAAGATCGACCGCTCCTTCGTCAGCAAGCTCGACTGTTTTGACGACAAGCGCCAGATCGTCGAGGTGGTGCTGATGCTGGCGCGCGCGCTCGGCCTGGACGTGGTGGCCGAAGGCGTCGAGACCGAGGCCGAGCTGAACCTGCTGCGCGACATGGGGAGCGACCTCGTGCAGGGCTATTACTACTACCGTCCGCTCGCGCCGGACGATGCCGTGCGCGTCCTGGCCGCACAGGGAGCTAGCGCGATGTGCTAAGGTGGCGCAGCCATGAAAGTACCGCCACCTTCCCGCAACGATTCCTACGTCGGGCGCTTCGCCCCATCGCCCACGGGCCCGCTGCACGCGGGCTCGCTGGTCGCCGCGCTGGCCAGTTATCTCGACGCGCGCGCCCACCGCGGCACGTGGCTCGTCCGCATCGAAGACATCGACGAAGGCCGCAGCGTGCCCGGCGCCGCCGAGGAAATACTCGACCTGCTGCACCGACTCGGGATGGATTCCGACCGCGAGGTCGTGTGGCAGAGCCGCCGCAAGCACCTGTACCAGGCCGCCTACGACCGCCTCGCCGGCCACGTCTACCCGTGCGGCTGCAATCGGCGCGAGATCGCCGATTCGCGCCTCGGCTTCGCACCCGACGGCGCCGCCCTCTACCCGGGCACCTGCCGCCACGGCCTCGCGCCCGGACGCAGCCCGCGCAGCCTGCGCCTGCGCGTGCCGGAGGCGGGCGCCGACGTCATCACGTTCCAGGACCGCTGCGCGGGCGTCGTCAGCCAGCGGCTGGCCAGCGAGTCGGGCGATTTCGTGCTGAAGCGCGCGGACGGCTACTGGGCGTACCAGCTGGCCGTCGTCGTCGACGATGCAGAGCAGGGCGTGACGGACGTCGTGCGCGGCGCCGACCTGCTCGATTCGACGCCGCGCCAGATCTTCTTGCAGCGGCTGTTGAACGTGCCCACGCCGCGCTACCTGCACGTGCCGGTCGTGCGCAATGCGAATGGCGACAAGCTGTCCAAGCAGACCGGCGCGCTGGCCGTGCGGCCGGGCGATCAAGCGGCCGCCGTGGCGGCGCTGCGCCAGGCGGCGCGGTTTCTCGGGTTGGACGTGGGCGGGGCAGGGGCGCTGGACGAATTCTGGCGGGCCGCCGTGCCGGCGTGGGCTGCATTGAATTTGTAGGGTGGGCGGAGGACCGCCCACCCTACGAAACGCGGGTGGCTGTTCATGCCGCCGGCCGCCTCCGGCTCACCCACATCAGGCCGGCCAGCCCCACCGCCAGCATCGACCACTCGGCCGTCTCCGGCACGGGCGCGGCCACCAGCCAGCCGCGGATCTCCCCGTTCGGATACGTGGTCGTGTGGATGTTGACGTAGGCCTCGTTGGCGGCGATGCCGTCCATGAGGGTCGATGCGGCGCCCTGGACCGTGCCGCCGTGCGCGCTCACGAAACCGGGATCGTAGGACGTCGCGTCGCCCAGCGCGATGGCATTGCTGTAGGTGCCCGCGGTGACACCCAGGGGGAAGTCCTGGAACGGCACCGCCACCGGCGCCGTGCCCGTGAAGGCCGTGCTGGTGCAGCAGTGGACGTGCGCCTCGGTGGTGGTGCCATCCAGGTCGCGGAATGGCAGGTCGACGAGCATTTGCTTGCCGTTCAGGTCGATGGTCACGAGGCTGGAGCCGGGCGAGGCGTTGGGCGGACTTTCCAGCGCGCCGCTGGCGACGGCCCGGTAGGTCGGGTCGTTCGGCGCGGCGCCGGCGGGCACGATGACGGCGGATGCGGCCGCCGCCAGTGCGAGGATGGACAGAACACGTTTCATGGATTGCCTCCTGTTGAACAAGGGTCCTGCGGCGCACCCCGTCCTGGGGTGCTGCCGAAAACCTAGCACCGCTGGCTTGCGTCGTCGCACACGGTACGGCTGAGATAGTGCTTTCGGGCGACTGAAAATCGGAAACCTTGGCACAATCGCAAAAAACAACCCGACACGACCATGCGATCCTCCATGCGATTCCTCTTTCCCGCCTTGCTGCTGGCGGCCGCCGGGCTGGCCCGGGCACAGGACGCCTCCCTGCTGGCCGGCGCCATGCGCGTCGACAAGGACCACGGCGACACCTCGTTCGCCGTCAACGTCGGCTACACCCAGCGCCTGACGCCGTACCTGGCGCTGAGCGCCGACTACCTGAACGAAGGGCACCCGAAGCTGCACCACCGCGACGGCCTCGGCGCCCAGGCGTGGCTGCACACCCGCGTGCCGGAGCGCGGCTGGTCGTTCGGCGCCGGCGTCGGTCCCTACTATTATTTCGACACGACGACGGGCAACGGCTCGCTGAGCGATTACCGCAACGAGCACGGCTGGGGCGAGCTGATGAGCGTGGATGCGATCTACCACCTGCACTCGCATGCCTACGTGGAGGCGCGGCTGTCGCATACCCACGGCATCCCAGAGCGCGACACCACGCAGCTGATGGTCGGCATGGGCTACGAACTGGGCACGGTGCCGAACTGGGAGCGCAAGGAAAACGCCGACAAGGGTGACGAGACGATCATGCTGCTGGGCGGGCGCTCCATCGTGAACAGCTTCAAGTCGGAAAAAGCGACGGCGTCCGGCATCGAATACCGCCGCACGGTCAATCCGAACGTCGAATGGAGCGTCATCCTGATGAACGAGGGCAAGGTCGGCGTGGCCGAGCGCATCGGTGTCTCGAGCCAGGTCTGGCTGCTGCGCCCGTTCACGGAACGCACCGTGCTGGAGATGGGCTTCGGTGCCTACGGCGTGCGCGACCAGCTCGACCGCACCGACGCCGAAGCCGAGCGCGTCACGCGCCTGACCGGCCTGGCGTCGATCGGCATGCGCTACCGCATCAGCGACACCTGGCGCGCGCAACTGACGTGGAGCCGCGTGATCACGGACTACCACCGCGACTCGGACGTGTTCCTGCTCGGTGCCGGCGTCGTGTTTTAAAACGCGTTACAGCTTGCCGATCTGCCGGTCGATCGCCTTGCGCGCGCGTTCGCTGCGCTCGCTGTAGCGGTCCGTCAGGTAATCGGTACGGCCGCGCATGAGCAGCGTGAATTTAACCAGCTCTTCCATCACGTCGACGACGCGGTCGTAGTAGGCGGACGGGCGCATGCGGCCGGCGTCGTCGAATTCCTTGTACGCCATCGGCACCGAGGACTGGTTCGGGATCGTGAACATGCGCATCCACCGTCCCAGCAGCCGCAGCGTGTTCACCACGTTGAACGACTGCGAGCCGCCGCAGACCTGCATCACGGCGAGCGTGCGCCCCTGGCTCGGCCGCACCGCGCCTTGCTCGAGCGGGATCCAGTCGATCTGGTTCTTCATGACGGCCGTGACCGCGCCGTGGCGCTCCGGACTGCACCACACCTGGCCTTCGGACCACAGGCACAGGTCGCGCAGCTCGACCACTTTCGGGTGCGTCTCCGGCACGCTGCCGACCATCGGCAATTCCATCGGGTCGAAGATCCTGACCTCGGCACCGAAGTGTTCGAGGATGCGCGCCGCTTCGAACGTCAGGAAGCGGCTGAACGAGCGCTCGCGCAGCGAGCCGTACAACATCAGGATGCGCGGCGGATGATCGAGGTCGCCGGCCGGCGCGAGCTTGTCGATCGTCGGATAGTCGAGCAGCTCGGGCTTGAGATTGGGGAGGTCGGGGATCTTGTTCATGTCAGCGGGTCGAGAGTGGATCGGCGAAGTCGCCCGGGGCGACCGTACCGCCGACCGTGGCGCCGGCGGGTGGCGCCGGATAGAGCCAGGTGAAAAGCAGGGTCGCGGCCGCGCCGCCGGCAAGCTGCGCCAGGATGAACCCGGGGACATCGACCGGGCGGATGCCGGCGAACGTATTGCTGGCGGCGCGCGCCAGCGTGACGGCCGGATTGGCGAACGACGTCGATGCCGTGAACCAGTAGGCTGCCGTGATGTAGGCGGCTACCGCAAACGGCGTCATGGCCGGCCGGCTGCGGGAACAGCCGATGATCACGCCGATCAGGCCGAACGTCGCGACGCATTCGCTCCACCACTGCGACGCACCGGTGCGCACGTGCTCGGATGCAAAGTAAAGGGGTTCGCCGAACATGGCATGGGCCGCCGCCACGCCGGCGAACGCACCGGCGATCTGCACCGTCACGTACGGCAGGACGGCGGCGGCCGGCAGATTCCTTTGCCACGCTTCGGAGAGCGTCACCACCGGATTGAAATGGGCGCCGGAAATCGTGCCGAACATCAGGATCAGCGCCAGCAGGCCGGCCCCGGTGGCGATCGTGTTGGCCAGCAGCGCGATGGCGACATTGCCGCCCGCGAGGCGCTCGGCCATGATCCCCGAGCCGACCACCACCGCGAGCAGCAGGGCCGTGCCCACGCCTTCGGCAACCAGACGTCGTGCGAGCGTCATGCCGATCTCTCCTTAACCCTGCACGGTGCCGATGCGATCCAGCGCGGTCTTCAGCCGGGCCCGATCGTCCTTCAGTGCGTCCAGCGGCAAGGCGAGGAATGCCTCGATGCGCGCGCGCAGGATCGCGTAAGCCTTCTCGAACGCCGCATCGATCTCGCGCTCGGTGCCGACGACATGGCTCGGGTCGTCCACGCCCCAGTGCGTCCGCAGGACCGGCCCGAGGTAGGCTGGACAGGTCTCGCCGGCCGCGCTGGCGCACACGGTCACGACGATGTCCGGCGTGACGGGCAGGTCGTCCCAGGATTTGCTGGCATAGCCTTCGGTGGCGATGCCTTTGCCGGCCAGCAGGGCGAGTGCCTTGTCGTTCAACTTGCCGGTCGGCTGGCTGCCGGCGCTGATGGCGTGCCAGCCGGCCGGTGCCAGGTGGTTGAAGACCGCTTCGCTGATCAGCGAGCGGCAGGAATTGCCGGTGCAGAGGAAAAGTACGTTCATGGTGGTGGGTCGTGGAGGGGTGTTCAGGCGCACACGGGGCCGCACGGCTTGCCGCCGCAGCAGTTCTCGGTGAGGAAGCCGACGAGCGCGTTCATGGTGTCGAAGCGCGCGGCATAGATGACGAAGCGGCCTTCCTGGCGCGGCACGATGAGGTGCGCGTGCGTCAGTTCCTTGAGGTGGAACGACAGCGAGGAAGCGGGCATGCCGAGCGTTTCCGCGATCCTGCTCGCGGCCATGCCGTCCGGCCCGGCCTGCACGAGCAGCCGGAACGCGGCCAGCCGCGAGTCCTGGGCGAGGGCGGCGAGGGCCGCGATGGCGTCCTTGTTGTCCATATTTGATTCCATATTTCCAGTATAGTCGAAATATTGGCCGATGAACAAGCGCGGCCGGGCGACCGCGCCGACGACTAATCGCCGAGCTTGCGTTCCCAGTAAGCCACGTCGATCCAGCGCCCGAACTTCTTGCCGACTTCCGAGAAGTGCGCGACCTTGCGGAAGCCGAGCGCCTCGTGCAGCGCCGCGCTGGCATCGTTCGGCTGCGCGACGCCGCCGATGACGACGTGGAGCTCGCGTGCGCGCAACGCATCGAGCAGCGCGCCGTACAGCAGTCTGCCGAAGCCGCGGCCGGCGTAGGCACGGTCGAGATAGATCGAGCTCTCGACGGCGTGGCGGTACGCGGGCCGCACGCGCCATTTGGTGGCGTACGCATACCCCGCGAGTTCGCCGTCGACTTCCAGCACGAGCCACGGCAGGTTGGCCGCGCCGACGTCGGCGATGCGCTGCGCCATGTCCTGTTCACCGACCGGCTCTTCCTCGAAGCTGACGGTCGTCGTCGCGACGTAGTGGTTGTAGATGGCGCAGATGCGGGCGGCATCGAAGGGGGCGGCGGGGCGGATATGGGTGGTCGTCATGGTTGTGGAGGCGGTTCGTGGCCGGCAAGGTCGGGATGCCGCGCTTCCCACGCCGCCAGCGCCTGCCTGTAGTTCTCGAGCAGCATCTGGTAGACGTCGAAGATGCAGTTCGGACAGCCGGAGCCGCAGCAATCTTCGAGTGCGGGTTCGATGGGCGGCAGCGGGCGCGGGTCGGCGTCGGGCGCGGTGGTCGGCGTGCTCATGATTTCTTGCCGTCGTTGCGGAGCGGCCGGATTTCCGCGCGCTCCCTGGCGCTCACGTGGCCGCGCGGGGCGGCCAGCACGCGGGCCTTGCCGGCATTGGAAACGGTCTTGTGGATCGGGTCGGAGACGAGGGGCGTCCGCAGCGTGGCCCGCGGCTGGGCGGGCGCGTGGACGTGGGCGCGCCGGCTGCCGTCGCGCAGCAGCAGGCCTTTGCCGTGCATGCGCTGCCACAGGGTGCGCAGCAGCTCCGGTTCGGACGGCGTGGGCTTGGATGGGGCAGGAGCGGACATGCGGGCAGCATACCGAATCGGGCCGCGAAAGTCGAGGCGCTCCGGCCCGCGCCGTCGCCGGTCTTCAGCCGTTCAGCGCATAGCTGCGCAGCACGAACACCATCCTGCCGTGCCGCCTGGCGCAGACGCCTTTCATCACTTCACCTTCGCCCAGGTTCCACGTGAGGGCGCTGCCGGCCGGCTTGTTCGCGCAGGCCGCGTGCGCCTCGGCCGGGACCGGCGGCAGCTTCGGCGGCGGCGGGGGCGCGGGGACGGGCGGCACCGCGGGCACGGGCGGCATGCCGGCCTCGGCCGCGCCCGGCACAGGCGGTGCGGGAGGCGCGGGCGGGGCCGGTGGGACCGGTGGTGCCGGCGGTGCCTCGCACTTGCCGGTGTCGGTGGCGCAGTGGATCTGCACGTGCACGCGCCCATCCTGGTCGTTGTCGTCCGTCGTCTGCGCCAGCGCGGGCAGCATGGCGGCGCCCAGCAGGATGCCGAGGGCGGCAGCTTTCATGGTCTTCTCCTTGTCGACGCCCGCGCCACGCGGCGGGCCATGTCTGCATCATGCCGCCCGATTGTGGAGAAAAAATGAAGGCCCGCGGATCAGAGATCGAAGCGGTAGCCGAGCCCGTAGATCGAGTGGATGGCGTCCACGCCCGGCAGCACGGCCTCCAGTTTTTTCCTGAGATTTTTCACGTGGCTGTCGATGGCGCGGTCCGTCACGTCGAGGCTCGCGTTGCCCGCGCGCGCGAGGTCCAGCAACTGGGCGCGCGCGAACACCTGGCCGGGACGGCGCGCCAGCGCGGCCAGGATGCCGTATTCCGTCGGCGTCAGGTCGAGCGCCTTGCCGTGGACGGCGATGCGGCGCGCGGCCTCGTCGACCGCGATGGCCGGGGCGGGGCGCCCGTGCGGCGCAGGATTGCTTTGATGCGCGCGATGAGTTCGCGCGGGCTGAAGGGCTTGCACAGGTAGTCGTCGGCGCCGGCGTCGAGGCCCAGCAGGCGGTCGATTTCTTCCACGCGCGCCGTCACCATCACGACGGGCAGCCCGGCCAGAAGAGGGTGTGCGTCGGCGCGCAGCGCGCGGCACAGGGACAGGCCGTCGAGACCCGGCAGCATCAGGTCGAGCACGAGCAGCGCAGGCGGATCGCGCCGCAGGGCGTCCAGCGCGACCGCGCCGTCGCCGAACACGGTGGCCGTGTAGCCGGCCGCGCGCGCATAGTCGGCGACCAGCGCGGCCAGTTCCGGCTCGTCCTAGACGATGGCGATGCGCGTGTTCATGTGGGGCCTCCTGCCGGCGGCAACGTGATGGTGACGCGCAGCCCTTTGATCGGCGCGTGCGCGAAGGCGAGCGTGCCGCCCTGGGCTTCCAGCAGGCGGCGGCACAGCGCGAGCCCGAGTCCGGCGCCGCCGTGGGCGCGGCTGCGCGCCGCGTCCACGCGGTAGAAACGTTCGGCCAGGCGCGCGAGCGCGTCGTCCGGCACGCCGGGGGCGCTGTCGTCCAGGTGCAGGTGGAGGCGGCCGCCGTCCGCGTGCGCATGCAGATGCACGCGGCCGCCCGGCGCCGTGTAGCGCAGGCTGTTCTCGAACAGGTTGTCGAGCACTTGCCGCATGCGGTCGGGGTCCGCCCACACGGTTCCCATCGACGGCGCCGGCCCGAGTTCCAGCGCGAGGCCGGCTTGCGCGAAGCGCGCGTCGAAGCCGCGTGCCTGGTGGCAGGCGAGGCGCCACAGGTCGAGCGCCACGGGCTTGCAGTCGAGCGCGCCGACATCGGCGCGGGCCAGCGCGTACAACTCGTCGATCAGCTTGTTCAGCGCGAGCACCTGGCGCAGCATGGAATCGAGGGTGTCCGGCGTGGCGCCGCGCACGCCGTCCTGCAGCGCTTCCAGCTGGGCGCGCAGCACGGCCAGCGGCGTGCGCAGTTCGTGCGACGTGTCCGCGACCCATTGGCGGCGCGCGCTTTCGGCGCCGGCCAGGCGGCCCGCGAGCGCATTGAAATGGCGCGCCAGGTCGCCCAGTTCGTCGCTGCGGTCGGCGTCCAGGCGCAGGTCGAAATGGCCTTCGGACAGCGCCCGGCTGCCCGCGGCCAGTTGCCGGATCGGGCGGCGGAAGTGGCGCGCCAGCAGCACGGCGGCGGCAGCGCTCAGCAGGACGGCCAGCGCCACGATCTGCCACAGGCTGCTGGTGAGCTGCTGCAGGAAGGCGTAGGCCAGCGCGTCGCTGGGCTTGGCGCCGCGGGCGACGGCCAGGTAGCCGACGGTGCGGCCGTCGACGTCGAGCGCACGCCGGGCCAGCGTGGCCGCGGCACCCGGGCGGCGGCCCGCGAGCCAGGCGCCGTGCGCGTCGAGCAGGGAGATGCGGCGTGCCAGCGGCAGCGGGCCGGGGTCGGGCACGGACCCGGGCGCGGGCCCGGCGCGCCATCCTCGCGCACGCGCTGCAGGCGCGCGTGCTCGTGCGCGATACAGTCCTGGCGGGCTTGCTGCGGAATGAAATCCCAGCCGCCATGGACCCGGTACTGGCGTGCGAGCGCGGTGGACAGTTCTTCGAGGCGGTCCAGTTCGATGCCGACGGCATACTCGCCGAAGCCCGCCAGCACGTTCTGGCGCAGCAGGAACACGGCGGCGGCGGCCACGGCGAGGATCGCCAGCAGGACCGATGCGAACAAGCGGTGGCCGATCGAAAACGTCAAGGCGGTGGAGGGCGGGAAGTGGCGACGGGCCATTCTAGGATAATTCGTGTGGTAAATACGACGTGGTAGTGGTGCCTACCCGATTTGGCTGGACACTGTATTGATTTTTGTCGAATGATGACATGTATCCAGAATGCAGTTATATTTTCCTCAAAAATACATCGGCCGTCGAACCAAAGAGCCGACCACCGGGAGACGAGTATGTTGAATTGGTTGAAGGCGACGCTGGTGCCCTCCGCGTCGGCGTTCGCGCCGGCCGGACGGTCCGGCATGACGGCCCGTGTGCGCAGCCTCGTGCTGAATGCGCGCGACGGCAGCATCCGCACGGCGATCAACGCGGCGCGCCTGCGCAAGGAGGTCGACCAGTCGCTCGACAAGGCGCGCCAGCAGCACGCGGCCGCGCGCGCGCTGGCGGCGTCGGCGCGCGACGTGACGGCGCTGTCGGCCAGCGTCAAGGCCGGCACCGACGACATCGCCGGCACGGCGGGCCGCAACCTGGCCGTGGCGCGCGCGTCGATGGATGAACTGATGCAGCTGGAAGCGCGCATGCGCGCGATCGAGGACAAGGTGGACGGCTTCGCGCGCACGGTCGGCCAGCTCGATCGCCACGCCCGCTCGATCAGCGAATTCGGCGGCATCATCCAGCGCATCGCCAACCAGACCAATCTGCTCGCCATCAACGCCGCGATCGAGGCGGCGCGCGCGGGCGAGGCCGGCCGCGGGTTCGCCGTCGTGGCGGCCGAGGTGCGGCGCCTGTCGCAGCTGGTCAACGAGGAGACGTCCAAGATCGCGGGCGTCAACAGCGAGATGCGCACGCTCGTCGAATCGACCACCGGCGCCACGCACGACATCCTGGAGGGCGTGAACGTCTCCGCGCGCGAGGTCGGGCTGGCGGCCGGCCACTTCAAGACCTTCGTCGCCGACTTCGAGCGCATGACGGGCACGGTCAACGAGATGGCGGTGGCGATGGAATCGCTGGACAGCATCAGCCAGTCCATCGGCCGCCAGGTGGGCGACATGGCGGCGAATGCGTCCGAGACGGGCCAGGCGATGGCCGACGCGTCGCGCCGCGTCGACGAGGTGCGCGCGACGACCGAGGAGATGCAGGGCGTGCTGGCCGAGTTCCGCACCGGCGGCACGCCGTTCGACGGGCTGGTCGAGGCGACGACGCAGCTGCGCGACGCCGTCGGCCGCTGTCTCGCGGGCCACCTGGCGCGCGGCGTCGACATCTTCGACCAGGCGTACCGGCCGATCGAAGGTTCCGACCCGCCGCGCTTCACGACGGGTTACGACCGCGCCGTGGAGGGCGACCTGCAGGCGCTGTACGACCGCGTGCTCGCCGACCTGCCGGGCTGCGCGTACGCGCTGGCGGTCGACACGCGCGGTTATGCGCCGACCCACAACGGCAAGTTCTCGCAGACGCCGACCGGGCGCCGCGAGCACGACCTCGTCTACTGCCGCAACAAGCGCATCTTCGACGACCCGGTCGGGGCGAAGCTGGCGGCGAACCGCAAGCCGTTCCTGTTCCAGACCTATCTGCGCGATACGGGGGAGGTGATCAACGACCTGTCGATGCCGCTCGAGATTGGCGGCCGGCACTGAGGCGCGGTGCGAGTGGGTTTTGATTCGGCGAAGTTATAGGAAAGTCGGTAGCGACAGAAACCGTCGTTCCCGCGGAAGCGGGAACCCATACCGAGTAACCGGATTCGGTATGTTGGAAATACCGTGAAGTCTTTGATGCCTGCCTTCGGCGCTTCAGCATGGGTTCCCGCCAAGGCGCCCGGCGAGGGCGGGAACGACGAGGACTTGTAGCGCCGATCAGAACCTGGCGTTGTACGCCAGCCCGATCAACTGCATGCGCGTCTTCCACGTCCCGCGCGTCGTCTCGCCGTTGCCGGTGCAGGTCGTCATCGCTGGGTTGCAGTTGTTCGTGTAGTTGCCGCTCGCGTCGCTGAAATGCAGCCAGCTGTAGGCCAGGTCCAGCGACGAGGCCGGCGTCAGCTTCCAGTTCGCGCCGAACGACAGTTGCAGGCGGTCGGCGTCCGGCAGCGCGGCGTGGCGCAACGTGTCGCCCTGGACCGGGGTGGCGTCGCGGGCGATGCCCGCGCGCAGGACCGTCGCGTCGTTCAGCTGGTAGTTGGCGCCGAGCGCCACGCGCACGGTGTTCTTCCACTGCTGGCGGATCACCAGGTCGCCCGCGCCGGCGCCGACGAACTCGATGTCGATGTTGTCCATGCGCGAATGGCGCGTCCACGTCACGTCGGCCATGCCGGCCCATTTCGGATCGAACTGGTGGAAGGCGTTCAGCGACAGCGTCTCCGGCGTGGTGACGTCCACGCGCGCGGCCGAGTTGGCGTGGTGCGATGCGCCCTGCAGCACCTTGTTGACGACGGCGTCGCCCGTGACGGTCGAGAAGTCCCACACCGCGCCGCCCTTCAGTTCATGCTTGATCGACGAGCGGTAGGCGATGCCGAAGCGGGTATCGGGCGTCGGCGAGTACAGATAGCCCAGGTTGAAGCCATAGCCCCAGTCCTTGCCTTCCACGCCCGCGTGGGCGTCGCCCGCCGTGGCCAGCGCGGCCGGGTTGCCGCCCAGCGTGGCGATCTGGCGCACCAGCGCGGCGCCGCTGCCCCCGGCCTGCGCGGCGGCGATGGAGCCCGGCACGTCCACGGCCTGGCCCAGGCGCGCCTTCATGTATTCGATGTCGATGCCGAAGCCGAAGCTGTGCTGCTCGGAGAGCTTGAACGCCACCGACGGATTGATGTTGACGGATTCCAGCTTGATGTTGGTGAGCGAGTAGCGGCCCGACCAGTTGTTGTCGTAATCCAGCTTGGTGCCGTACGGGACGAACACGCCCAGGCCGGCCGTCCACTGGCCGTCGATCTTCTGGCTGTAGTACAGCGACGGGCCGGCGACGACGCTGGGCGCGTAGTCGTCCTGCGCCGTCTGGCCGCCGGTGGAGGTGTGCGTGAAGCGGGTCGAGCCGGCGTCCTGGTAGGTCGAATGCGGCACGACGGCCGTGATGCCGCCCACGATCTGGCGGCCTTCCAGGCGCGCCAGGCCGGCCGGGTTGGCGAAGATGGTGGAAGCGTCGGCCGCTTCCGCGCCATTGGCCTCCGCCGTGCCCTGGGCGGACACGCTCTGGGAGCCGAAGCGGTAGCCGGAAGCGGTCGCGTCGAGCGACGTGCCCAGGGCCAGGGCGACGAGCAGGGTCAGGTGTTTCTGATTCATCGGTCTCACTCCAAGTATGGATTCGTGGCCCGCCCCTCGGACCGGAAAGGTCGAGGTCGGCGGGTGCCGAAGCATACATCATTTCGTACGACCGTTCTATTTCTGTTGTGTGAACGACACGGATTCGTTTCTTAACGATTCAGGGAGTGGACGTACATGCTCACCTGTTGCTGGCGAGGCAACTATTACATGTGCTCATTGACGAACCGTCATCGCCTCATTAGGATCGGAACGCGGCCCAGCCTGACCGCATCCCCCATACCAAGACCCAAGGAGACCGTTCCATGCCTCGACCAAGCGCGCTTCCCCTCGTGATGTTAGCGGTAACTTCGATGTTTGCCACGGCCCCGGCCAGTGCGCGCGGCGGCCCGGTCGTCGCCGTCGACACGGGCAAGGTGCAAGGCGCCGTCGCGAACGGCGTGGCCAGCTGGAAGGGGATTCCGTTTGCCGCGCCGCCCGTCGGCGACCTGCGTTGGCGCGCGCCGCAGCCTGCCGCCGCCTGGTCCGGCGTGCGCGCCGCACAAGCGTACGGCAACGACTGCATGCAACTGCCTTTCCCCAGCGACGCGGCGCCGCTCGGCACGCCGCCGGCCGAGGACTGCCTGTACCTGAACGTGTGGCGTCCCGCGAAGGCCAGAGCGTCCGGCAAATTGCCGGTGATCGTGTGGATCTATGGCGGCGGCTTCGTCAACGGTGGCTCGTCGCCGCCGACGTATGCCGGCGCGGCGCTGGCGCGGCAGGGCGTGGTGCTGGTCAGCTTCAACTACCGGCTGGGGCGCTTCGGCTTCTTCGCCCATCCGCAGTTGACGCAGCAGGCGGGCGGCGAACCGCTCGGCAATTACGGCTATCTGGACCAGCTGGCGGCGCTGCGGTGGGTCAAGCGCAACGTGGCGGCGTTCGGCGGCGACGCGTCCAACGTGACGATCATCGGCGAGTCGGCCGGCGGCATGTCGGTGAACGCGCTGCTGACGTCGCCGCTGGCGCAAGGCCTTTTCGCGAAGGCCGTGGTGCTGTCCGGCGGCGACGGCAAGTCGGCCGACCCGGGGCTCGCGGCCGTCGAACAGGCCGGCGCCGACTTCGCGGCCGCGAAGGGCATCGCGGCCGGCGATCCGCACGCCCTCGATAAGCTGCGCGCGCTGCCGCCCGACCAGGTCGTCGACGGCATGAACCTGGCCAACCGCGCGCCGCAGAATCCGGCCACGTACGTCGGCCCGTTCGTGGACGGCAAGGTGGCCGTCGACGCGGGTGCCGCGTTCGCGGCGGGCCGCTTCGCGAAGGTGCCCGTGATGATCGGCGCGACCAGTGCCGACATCGGCGGCAAGACCGGCTTCATGGTGGCCGGCGCGCGCAGCCTCGCGGGGCGCCTCGCCGCGCAGGGCGTGCCCGTGTACGCCTACCGCTTCTCGTACGTGGCCGACAGCATCGGCAAACCCGGCGCGCAGCACGCCAGCGACATCCCGTATTTCTTCGCGACGGTGGACGTCAAGTACGGCGACCAGGCGACGAAGAAGGACGTTGCGATGGGCCGCGCGATGAGCGCCTACCTCGTGAACTTCGCGAAGAAGGGCGATCCGAACGGGCGCAGGCTGCCGGCGTGGCCGCGCTATGCGGGCGACCGGGACGTCATCATGGATTTCGCGGCGGACGGCAGGCCGGCGGCCCAGCGCGATCCGTGGGGAGCGGAGATCGACGCGACCACGGTTGCCGGGAGGTAGGGGGGGCGGCCCTCCGCCCACGCGTAACGTCGACAAATCGCGCACGTCATGCGTGGGCACGGGGTGTCCACCCTTCTAGTAAACGTCGCGCCGGTAGCGGCCTTCGCTGGCCAGCGCGGCAAGCAGCTGCACCCCGAGGATCGCCAGCAGCGCCTCGTGCACGCCGCCGGCCATGCCCTGCAGGCTGCCGCACACGTAGATCGCGGCGCCGCGTTCGACCCAGTCGCGCAGGCGGACCGCCTCGTCGCGCAGCACGTCCTGCACGTAGCGGCGCACGGCGTGGTCGCGCGAGAATGCGAGGTCCAGGTGCGCCAGCCGGCCCGTGGCGCGCCAGTCCTGCAATTCGTCGCGCAGCAGGAAGTCGTGGATCTGGTTGCGTTCGCCGAACAGCAGCCAGTTATCAATCCGGCCCGCGTCGATGCGCGCCTTGAGCAGGGCACGCAGGCCGGCGAGGCCGCTGCCGTTGCCGATGGCGACGAGCGGCCGCCCGGCATTGGCCCCGAGGCGGAAGCGCTCGTGCGCGCGCAGGCGCAGGCGCACGACACTTGCTGCGCCGGCCTGCGCGCACAGCCAGCCGGATGCCGCCCCCGGGCTGCCGTCCTCCCGTCGCTGCAGGCGCACGAGCAGCTCCAGCCGGCCTTCGTCCGGCACGGACGCGATCGAGTATTCGCGCGGGTGGTCGGGGTCGAGCGGCGCGCTGACCTGGGCGAGGTCGCCCGCTTCCCACGCGGGCAGCAGGCCCTCGGCAGGGCGCAGCGCGATGCGGTACAACGGTGCGCCGGCACTGCCCGGATTGAGTAGCGTGCGCGTCACGATGCGCCAGTCGCCATACGCGGGCGCGTCCCAGTCGGGCGCGTCGAGCGTGCCGGCCAGGCGGCCGACGTGCTGCTGCCATTCGGCCAGCGCACGGGCGTCGCCGCGGTCGACGTCGATGCGCTCGAACAGCCGCGTCGCGCCCTGCCGCGCGAGCCAGGCATCGAGCGCGCGGCCGAAGCCGCAGTAATCGGCGTAGTTCCGGTCGCCCAGCGCGAGCACGGCGTAATGCAGGTGCGCGAGGTCGACGCCGGCCGTCGACAACAGGCCCGCGAATCGCGCGGCCGGGTCGGGCGCGTCGCCTTCGCCGTAGGTGCTGGCGATGAACAGGATGCGCGTGGCGGACGACAGGCGGCCATGGTCGAGCGTGGAGATGCAGACGGCGCGCGCCGCGAGGCCGCCCGTCGCGAGCAGTGCCGCGCTGCGCCGCGCGAGGTCGGCGGCGCTGCCCGTCTGGCTGGCGTGGACGACGAGCCAGTCGGCGGCGCCGGCATCGACGGTGGCGCCGTTGCGGTGCGTGCGCCACATGCCGGCGCACAGCGCGAGCCAGCTGGCCGACAGCAGCACGGCGCCGCCGAGGCGCAGCGGTTCGGCGGTGAGCAGCGCGGTCATTGCAGCAGCGCCTTCCACGCCGGCGTGCGGATCTCGTCCAGCGCTTCCGCGCGGCGCACGAGGAAGCGCGCGGCCAGCGCGTGGCGCGCGGCGAACGCGAGGCCGTCGACGGGGCCGAGGACGGTGAGGACCGTCGACAGCGCATCGGCCGCCGTGCACGTGGGCGCCAGCACCGTCACGGACGCGACGTCGTGCGCGATGGGCCGGCCGGTGCGCGGGTCCAGCGTGTGCGAGACGCGGCGCCGGCCCTGCGTGAAATACTGGCGGTAGTCGCCCGACGTGGCGATGGCCAGGCCGTGCAGCGCGACGACGGCCTGCGCGGCGGCGGCATCGGGCACGCCTTCGATCTCGATCCACCACGGCTGCCCGTCCGGCTTGACGCCCGCGCCGCGCAGCTCGCCCCCCACCTCGACGACGTAGTGGTGCAGGCCGCTGCTTTCCAGGCACAGCGCGAGCCGGTCGACGGCATGACCCTTGGCGATGGACGACAGGTCGAGCACCGCGCCGCCCGGCTGCAGCAGCCGGCGGCGTTCCCGGTCGAGTTCCACGCGCGCGCGCGCGCGCTGCGCCTGCGCGCGCGCGACGGCCTGCGCATCCGGCGCGTAGAAGCCGGCGTGGTCGTGGCGCCGCGCGGGGCCGAAGCCCCACAGGTCGACGAGGGCGCCCGCGGCCGGGTCGTACGCGCCGCCGCTCGCCTCCATCGCCCACAGCGCGTAGTCCATCACGTCGAAGAATTGCGCGGGCAAAGCGATCCACGTGCCGGCCGGCGCGCGGTTGTAGCGGGACAGCAGCGAGCCGCTGTCCCAGTGGCTCATCTGCGCGACGACCGCATCCAGCTCGGCCTGCAGCGCCGGTCGCAAGTCGTCGCTGCGGCTCATCGCGACGCGCGCCGACCAGGTCGTCCCCATGCTCGCGCCGGCGAACGTGTGCACGCGGCTGCCCGGCGGTGGCATGGCCGGATCGAGGTCGAGGGGGATGAGGACGGCGCGATCGGGCAAGGCGTGCTTACTCCGGCAGGATCTCGAACGTGGCCGAATAGCTGTAGCGCTTCGCCGGGCCCTCCAGGCCGCGCGGCGCGTTGGCGGGATACGATGCGCCGAGCCAGTACAGGTTCGGCGCGGGCAGGGTGAAGTTCGCTTCGCCGTTGGCGTCCGTGCTCAAACGCACTTCGTTCAGGGTGCCTCGGTATTTCACGCCGCCGGGGATCAGGCTGAACGGGAAGTTCGCGAGCGGCTTGCCGTCCAGCTGGAACCGGAACCTTGCCTTCTCGCCGGCGCGCAGCTCCGTCGGATTCGTCAGCGCGACCATTTCCAGGCCCGCGCCCGTGGCTTGAAGCGCGCCGGCCGTCGGCTTGTTCAGGGTGACGAAGGTGTCCTGGCGCTGCACCATCGTCATGGTCCGCACGTCGGTGGCGCCGGCCGGGATCGCGCTCGCGGCCGCCTGCTCGGTGGCGCGGAAGCGCTTCATCTCGCCGTTCAGTTGATATGAACCCATGACGTTCACGGCCGCCAGCGTGATGCGGTAGGTGCCGTCCCTGGGCAGGCGGATGTCGACCGTCGAGCGGTGCTTGCCGACGGTGGCCGCCGGGGCCGGGGCGGTGGCGCCGTCCGGATCGGTGACGGCGAGGCCGTCCAGCTTCTGCGGCATGAAGTCGGTCTCGAACAGGCCTTCCGAGATGGCGGCGTCGATGGTCGCCCACGCTTCGCCGCGGTCGGATTCGATGAGGCTCGTGGCCGGGATCATCCACGGACGGTGCGCCTGGGCGGCGCAGGCGGCGCCGCCGAGGGCCGCGGCGATGACGATCTGCTTGAACATGGTGCGGTGCATGCCGGTCTCCTTACTGGATGGCGAGCGACACGGCGCCCAGTTCTTCCTTGCCCGCGAAGGCGGCGGCCACGGTCGCGTGCGGCGCCCAGTGGAACGGCACGCGCACGAGTTCGCGGCCGCCCGCCTCGCGCGCCGCTTCGATCACGAGCTTGTAGTCGCCCGCGGGCAGCTTGTCCAGGCCGGCGCGCCCGCCCGGGAAGGTCAGCGTCTGGACGCCGGCCGCGCGGGTGGCGCCGCTCACGCCGTCCAGCGGCAGCGTGACGTCGCGGCCCGCCTTCCGCCACCACGTGCGCAGGTCCTTGACCCATTTGGCGCCGCCGTTGTCGCGCTTCCTGACGTCGTACAGGACGGCCAGCGTGGTGGCGACGCTCTGGTCCGGGCGCTCGATCCAGACCGCGACGTAGGGTTTGTGGTACTCGGCCACGTTCAGCTGCGGCAGTTCGAACTTGACGGTGAGGTCGGCAGCCATCGCCCAGCTCGATGCGAGCGGCAGGGTCAGGGCGAGCGAATGGGACAGTTTCATGGACGCTTTCGATGCAAGGTTTAATGGACGAACAGCAGGGCCAGCACGATCGGCAGCACGATGCCGAAGCCGATCACGGGCCACGTCGACGGCCGGTTGGCCGCGTGGTATTTGAGGATCAGGAAACCGGTGACGCAGAAGACGACGCAGGCGAGCGCGAAGACGTCGATGAACCAGCCCCACACGGCGCCGGCATTGCGGCCCTTGTGCATGTCGTTCAGCCACGAGATCCAGCCGCGGTCCGTCCGTTCGTATTCGGCGTTGCCGTCCACGCCGATGCGCAGCCAGGCGTCGCCGCCGGGGCGGGGCAGGGCGACGTAGGCGTCTTCCTCGCTCCATTCGGCGCGCACGCCGCGGACCTGCACGGGGAACGCCTGCTCGGCCCAGTCGGCCAGCGGCGCCGGCAGCGGCACGTTGGCGTCCGCGTGGCCGGCGGCGAATGCTTTGACCTGCGTGCGCAATGCGGGCGGCAAGGTGGCCTTCAGGCGCGTGACGGCGGGTTTCGCCTCGATCTGCGCCGCGTGGTTCAGCGTGAACCCGGTGACGGCGAACAGCAGCATGGCCATCAGGCACAGGGCGGAACTGATCCAGTGCCATCGATGCAACTGGCGCAGCCAGGCGGCGCGGCGCGCGCCCGGCAGGGCGGAGGTGGAAGCGGGAGGGGAAGAGCCGGTCGGGTGCATCCGCAAATGATAACGATTATCATTTAGATGGTCAACCCGGCAATTTATGAACTTGTTGACAAGCTGAAAAAAAGTATTTTGAAATGAATAAAATGTCGTTGCGAGGTCGGCGGCAGGGCTATCCTTGCGTTACAATACTGTGCGCAAAATGGGCAGGTCGGCCAGTTTTAGATTTGCCTGAAGAGTCCTTCCCCCACAACTTGATGTAGTAAGTGCGATCCGCTAACCGGTCAGGCCGTGTCGCGGAAGGTTAGATTAACCCGCCCTAAAATCGCGAAGCGCGAAGAAAGGTGAGCAAGAATGATGCAACAATATAACGCCAACTCGTACCTGTTCGGCGGTAATGCGCCGTACGTGGAAGAGTTGTACGAAGCGTACCTGAACAACCCGGGTTCCGTGCCCGACAACTGGCGTGCGTATTTCGACGCGATGCAGCACATGCCCGCCGTCGACGGTACCGCCAAGCCGGACGTGGATCACTCGTCCGTGATCGCTTCGTTCGCCGAACGCGCCAAGCAGGGCCCGATCCGCACGGTGACCGCCTCGCCGGACGCCGAACTCGGCCGCAAGCGCGTCGCCGTGACCCAGTTGATCGCCGCCTACCGCTACCTCGGCTCGCGCTGGGCCAACCTCGACCCGCTGCAGCGCCAGGAACGTCCGCCGATCCCGGAACTGGAAGCGTCGTTCTACGGTTTCACCGAAGCCGACCTGGACACCAAGTTCAACGTCAGCAACACCTACTTCGGCCAGGAAACCGCCTCGCTGCGCGACCTGCTGAACATGTTGCGCGACACCTACTGCCGTTCCATCGGCGCGGAATTCATGTATGTCAGCGATCCGACCGAGAAGCGCTGGCTGCAGGAGAAGCTCGAGTCGATCCGCTCGACCCCGACCTTCACCATTGAAAAGAAAAAGCACATCCTCGAGCGCCTGACCGCGGCCGAAGGCCTGGAGCGCTACCTCCACACCAAGTACGTCGGCGCCAAGCGCTTCTCGCTGGAAGGCGGCGAATCGTTCATCGCCTCGATGGACGAGGTGATCCGCCGCGCCGGCGAGCACGGCGTGCAGGAAATCGTCATCGGCATGGCCCACCGCGGCCGCCTGAACGTGCTCGTCAACACGCTGGGCAAGGCCCCGTCCGAGCTGTTCGAGGAATTCGAAGGCAAGCACGCCGACGACCTGCCGTCGGGCGACGTGAAATACCACCAGGGCTTCTCGAGCGACATCTCGACCCCGGGCGGCCCGGTCCACCTGTCGCTGGCGTTCAACCCGTCGCACCTGGAAATCGTCAACCCGGTCGTCGAAGGCTCGGTCAAGGCGCGCATGGAGCGCCGCGGCGACCGCCTGGGCAAGGAAGTCCTGCCGATCCTCGTGCACGGCGACGCCGCGTTCGCCGGCCAGGGCGTCGTGATGGAGACGCTGAACCTGGCGCAGACGCGCGGCTACGGCACGGGCGGCACGGTCCACCTCGTCATCAACAACCAGATCGGCTTCACGACGTCCGACCCGCGCGATGCGCGCTCGACCTTGTACTGCACCGACGTCGTCAAGATGATCGAGGCGCCGGTCCTGCACGTGAACGCGGACGATCCGGAAGCCGTCGTGCTGGCCACGCAGATCGCGATGGACTACCGCACCGAGTTCCACAAGGACGTCGTCGTCGACATCATCTGCTACCGCAAGCTGGGCCACAACGAGCAGGACACCCCGGCCCTGACCCAGCCGCTGATGTACAAGAAGATCGCCAAGCACCCGGGCACCCGCAAGATGTACGCGGACAAGCTGGCTGCGCAGGGCACCATCGCCGCGGACGGCGGCGACCAGCTGGTCGCCGACTACCGCGCCGCGATGGACGCCGGCAAGCACACGGTCGATCCGGTCCTGACCGACTTCAAGAACAAGTACGCCGTCGACTGGGCGCCGTTCCTGAACAAGAAGTGGACCGACGCCGCCGACACCGCCGTGCCGCTGACCGAGCTGAAACGCCTGGCCCAGCGCATCACGACCGTGCCGGAAAACTTCAAGCTGCACTCGCTCGTCGAGAAAGTCCTGGGCGACCGCGCCAATATGGGCAAGGGCGAGGTGAACCTCGACTGGGGCATGGGCGAACACCTGGCCTACGCGTCGCTGCTGGCCTCGGGCTATGCCGTGCGCCTGTCCGGCCAGGATGCCGGCCGCGGCACCTTCGTGCACCGCCACGCCGTGCTGCACGACCAGAACCGCGAGCGCTGGGACCAGGGCATCTACCTGCCGCTGGCCAACGTGTCGGAAAACCAGGCCAATTTCACCGTCATCGACTCCGTGCTGTCGGAAGAAGCGGTGCTGGGCTTCGAATACGGCTACTCGACCGCCGAGCCGAACACGCTGACGATCTGGGAAGGCCAGTTCGGCGACTTCGTGAACGGTGCGCAGGTCGTGATCGACCAGTTCATCGCGTCGGGTGAAGTCAAGTGGGGCCGCGCGTCGGGTCTCGTCATGATGCTGCCGCACGGCTACGAAGGCCAGGGTCCGGAGCACTCGTCGGCCCGCATCGAGCGCTTCCTGCAGCTGTCCGCCGACCACAATATGCAAGTCGTGCAGCCGACCACGGCCGCGCAGATCTTCCACCTGCTGCGCCGCCAGATGGTGCGCCAGTTCCGCAAGCCGCTCGTCATCTTCACGCCGAAGTCGCTGCTGCGCAACAAGGACGCCGGCTCGCCGCTGACCGACCTGGCCAAGGGCGGCTTCCAGACCGTCATCGGCGAACTGGACGACAAGATCGACGCCAACAAGGTCAAGCGCGTGATCGCCTGCTCGGGCAAGGTGTACTATGACCTCGTCAATGCACGCAAGACCCGCGGCACGACGGACACCGCCATCATCCGCGTCGAACAGCTGTACCCGTTCCCGCACAAGGCATTCGGCGCCGAACTGAAGAAATTCCCGAACGTTAGCGAAGTGGTGTGGGCGCAGGACGAACCGCAGAACCAGGGTCCGTGGTTCCAGATCCAGCACAACGTGTTCGAAAGCATGGAAACCGGTCAGCGCCTGGCGTACGCCGGCCGTCCGGCTTCCGCGTCGCCTGCCGTCGGCTACACCGACAAGCACGTGGCGCAGCAGAAGGAACTGCTGGACACCGCGTTCTCGAAGCTCAAGGGCTTTGTCCTCACCAAGTAAGCAGCGCTCGGACGACCCCGCGCCCGTGGCGCGGGGTCTTTGCACAGAATACAAAAACGGAGTTTTTTAAATGGCACAAATCGAAGTCAAGGTCCCCCAATTGTCGGAATCGGTCGCGGAAGCGACCCTGCTGTCGTGGCACAAGAAAGTCGGCGAAGCCGTCTCGCGCGACGAGAACCTGATCGACATCGAGACCGACAAGGTGGTCCTGGAACTGCCGGCACCGGCTGCCGGCGTGATCGTGCAAATCATCAAGAACGACGGCAGCACCGTCGTCGCGGGTGAAGTCATCGCCATCATCGATACCGAAGCCTCGGCAGGCGCCAGCACCGGCCAGGTGAGCACCGCCCCGGCACCGGCCGCCGAAGCAGCACCGGCCGCACCGGCCGCAGCAGCAGCAACGGGTTCGAAGGGCGACGTCGCCATGCCGGCCGCCGCCAAGATCCTGGCCGACAACAACCTGACCGCCGCCGATGCGACGGGCACCGGCCGTGACGGCCGCGTGACCAAGGGCGACGCCCTGGCCGCCGTCGCCAACAAGCCGGCCGTCGCGGCACCGGCACCGCTGGCCGCCGCGGCACCGAAGGCAGCCCTGCCGCAAGTCGCCGCCCCGGCCGTCAACCTGGGCGACCGTCCGGAAGAGCGCGTGCCGATGAGCCGCCTGCGTGCCCGCATCGCCGAGCGCCTGCTGCAATCGCAGTCGACCAACGCCATCCTGACGACGTTCAACGAAGTCAACATGGCGCCGGTGATGGACATGCGCGCCAAGTACAAGGACAAGTTCGAGAAGGAACATGGCGTCAAGCTGGGCTTCATGTCGTTCTTCGTCAAGGCCGCCGTGGCCGCGCTGAAGAAGTACCCGATCCTGAACGCGTCGGTCGACGGCAACGACATCATCTATCACGGCTACTTCGACATCGGCATCGCCGTCGGTTCGCCGCGCGGCCTCGTCGTGCCGATCCTGCGCAACGCCGACCAGATGTCGATCGCCGACATCGAGAAGAAGATCGGCGAATTCGGCCAGAAAGCCAAGGACGGCAAGCTGACGCTGGAAGACCTGACGGGCGGTACGTTCTCGATCTCGAACGGCGGCACGTTCGGTTCGATGCTGTCGACCCCGATCATCAACCCGCCGCAGTCGGCGATCCTGGGCGTGCACGCGACCAAGGACCGCGCCGTCGTCGAGAACGGCCAGATCGTCATCCGTCCGATGAACTACCTGGCCATGTCGTACGACCACCGCATCATCGACGGCCGCGAAGCCGTCCTGGGCCTGGTCGCGATGAAGGACGCGCTGGAAGATCCGGCCCGCCTGCTGCTCGACCTGTAATCATGACGGAAGGGCGCGCCGCCTGGCGCGCTCGTGCGTCTGTCTGATGGAAGGGAATGATCATGATCTCCGATGAAATCAAGCGTTTGCACGAACTGCACCAGGCCGGCGCCCTGACCGACGCCGAATTCGAACAGGCGAAGGCGAAGGTGTTGTCCTCCGCCTCGTCGACGGTGAACCTGAACAAGACCGCGTCCGCCGACGGCTCGTTCGCGTCCGAACTGAACACCTTGCGCCGCTCGCGCACCGACCGCTGGCTGGGCGGTGTCTGCGGCGGCCTGGCGCGGGTGTCGGGCGTCGACGCGTGGGTGTGGCGGCTCGTGTTCACGCTGTTCACCATCACGTTCGGATTCGGGATCGTGGTTTACCTGTTGTTGTGGATTTTTGTGCCGGAAGAGTGAGTCTTCGGGCGAAGAACGAATACGAAACCTGAACAACGTCGTTCCCGCGGAGGCGGGAACCCAAGTGCAGCGAACCGGAGTCGCAAACAGTTGCGGCTTCGCTCGACGTAAATTGGGTCCCCGCCTGCGCGGGGACGACGTTGGTGAGTGCTGTGGCAACCCTGTGTTGTCCAGAACCTCGGGACCAAAAAGGAAAACGTTTAGATGAGCACTGAAAAACAATTCGACGTCGTCGTGATCGGCGGCGGCCCCGGTGGCTACATTGCCGCGATCCGCGCTGCGCAGCTGGGCTTCAAGACCGCCTGCATCGACGAGTGGCAGAACACCAAGGGCGGCCCGGCACTGGGCGGCACCTGCACCAACGTCGGCTGCATCCCGTCGAAGGCGCTGCTGCAATCGTCGGAACACTTCGAGCACGCCGGCCACGCGTTCGCCGAGCACGGCATCGACGTCGCCGGTCTCTCGCTGAACCTGGGTCAGATGCTCAAGCGCAAGGATAGCGTCGTCAAGGCCAACAACGACGGCATCGTGTACCTGTTCAAGAAGAACAAGGTCACCTTCTTCCACGGCCGCGGCACGCTCGCCGGCAAGGCGGGCGAAGCCTATGCCGTCAACGTGTCGGGCACGACGACCGATTCGCTCACGGCCAAGAACGTGATCATCGCGACCGGCTCGAACGCCCGCGAACTGCCGGGCGCACCGTTCGACGAGAAAGTCATCCTGTCGAACACCGGCGCGCTGACCGTCGACGCCGTCCCGGCCAAGCTGGGCGTGATCGGCGCCGGCGTGATCGGCCTGGAGATGGGGTCCGTGTGGCGCCGCCTGGGCGCCAAGGTCACCGTGCTGGAAGGCCTGCCGACGTTCCTGGGCGCGGTCGACGATCAGATCGCCAAGGAAGCGCACAAGCTGTTCACCAAGCAGGGCCTGGACATCCAGCTGGGCGTCAAGATCAACACCGTCACCAAGGGCACCAACAACGTCACCGTGGAATACGCCGACGCGTCGGGTGCCGCGAAGAGCGAAACGTTCGACCGCCTGATCGTCTCGATCGGCCGCGTGCCGAACACCAACGGCCTCGGCATCGAGACCGTCGGCGTGCAGCTGGACGAGCGCGGCTTCGTCGCTGTCGACGACGAATGCCGCACCAACGTCCCGGGCATCTGGGCCGTGGGCGACGTCGTGCGCGGCCCGATGCTGGCGCACAAGGCGGAAGAAGAGGGCGTCGCGGTCGCCGAGCGCATCGCCGGCCAGCATGGCCACGTCAACTTCAACACGATTCCGTGGGTGATCTACACCTCGCCGGAAATCGCGTGGGTCGGCAAGACCGAGCAGCAGCTCAAGAAGGAAGGCGTCGCGTACAAGGCCGGCACGTTCCCGTTCATGGCCAACGGCCGTGCGCGCGCGCTGGGCGACACGTCGGGCATGGTGAAATTCCTGGCCGACGCGGCGACCGACGAAATCCTGGGCGTCCACATCGTGGGCCCGGTCGCGTCGGAGCTGATCTCGGAAGCCGTCGTCGCGATGGAATTCCGCGCCTCGTCGGAAGACATCGCCCGCATCTGCCACGCCCACCCGTCGCTGTCCGAAGCGACCAAGGAAGCCGCGCTCGCCGTCGACAAGCGTTCGCTGAACTTCTAAAACCTGTATGACGGGCTCGGCCCGGTAGGGTGGACGGCACAGCCGTCCACCCTACGTATGACCACGGTTTCCCATGAACGTCCAAGAGTACTACCAGCACGCGCTGACCGAGCGCGGATTCAAGTCCGATCCCGCGCAGCAGCGCGCCGTCGACCGCCTGCAGGCCGCCTACGACGAGTGGGTCGGGTACAAGTCGCAGCGCTCGTCCGCGTTCAAGCGCCTGATCAACCGTCCCGACGTGCCGCAAGGCGTCTACATGTGGGGCGGGGTGGGGCGCGGCAAGTCCTTCCTCATGGACAGCTTCTACTCGGTCGTGCCGGTCGTGCGCAAGACGCGCCTGCACTTCCACGAATTCATGCGCGCGGTGCACCGCCAGCTCGATGAGCTCAAGGGCATGGAAGACCCGCTGATCGAGGTCGCCCGCCGCATCGCCAAGAAATACCGCCTGATCTGCTTCGACGAATTCCACGTCAGCGACGTCGCCGATGCGATGATCATGTACAACCTGCTGTCCGCGCTGTTTTCCCACGGCGTGTCGTTCGTCATGACGTCGAACTACGACCCGGACAAGCTGTATCCGGACGGCCTGCACCGCGACCGCATGCTGCCCACGATCGCGCTGCTCAAGGCCAAGCTGGACGTCATGAACGTCGACGCCGGCATCGACTACCGCCACCGCGCGCTGGAACAGGTGCAGGCCTATTACACGCCGCTGGGCGCGACCGCCGACCGGCTGCTCCGCGAGACGTATGCGAAGGTCGCCGACACCGCCGACGAAGACCCGCGCGTGCACATCGAGCAGCGCGAGATTCGGGCGCTGCGGCGCGCCGGCGGCGCCATCTGGTTCGACTTCGCCACCCTGTGCGGCGGCCCGCGTTCGCAGAACGACTATCTCGAACTCGCGAGCCAGTTCCACACGGTGATCCTGTCCGGCGTGCCGCGCATGTCGGCCGCGATGTCGTCGGAGGCGCGCCGCTTCACGTGGCTGATCGACGTGTTCTACGACCACAAGGTCAAGCTGATCATGTCGGCCGAGGTCGAGCCGGAGCAGCTGTACACCGAGGGCGCGATGTCGAACGAGTTCCATCGCACCGTGTCGCGTATCATTGAGATGCAGTCGCGCGAATACATGCTGGCCGAGCGCCGTGGCGCGGCGGATGCGCTGGCCTGACACGATCAAAGGAACCGAATGAAAGCTGACTTCGCAACAGACACCCGCACCCTGCGCACGCTCGCCGTGCTGCTTGCGGCCGGCCTGCTGGTGGCCTGCGCGAGCCCGGACGTGGTGCCGCGCGAGGTGCCGCCTCCGCCCGTGACGTCCGTCGCCCAGGCCGACCAGCAACTGGCCGCGGTGGCGCGCGAGCGCGCGTCGATCGAGGCCCGTTTCGCCGAGCGCGAACGCGTCTGCTACGACAAGTTTTTCGTGAACAGCTGCCTCGACGAGGCCAAGGAACGCCGCCGCGGCGCCCTCGCGGCCCAGCGCGCGATCGAAGTGCAGGCCGAGCGCTTCAAGCGCCAGGCCGTCGTCATCGAGCGCGACCGCAACCTGGCCGAAGCGGAGCGCCGCTTCCAGGAACAGGAAGCGCGCCTAGCCGCCGAACCACCGAAGCCCACGCCGGAACCGGCGCCGGCACCGCCGCCGCGCAAGCCGACGGCGCCCCAGCGCGCGGCCGCGCGCGACGCCCACCTGCGCGCCGCGCGCCAGGAGGAGGCGGCCAACGCCGACAAGCGCGCGCAGAACGTCCGCGACTTCGAAGCGCGCAAGGCCGAATCGGCGGAACGCCAGCGCAAGGTCGCCGAGCGCAAGGCGGAGCGGGCCGCGAAGGCGGCGAAGGAAGCCGACGACGCGAAAACGAAGGCCGCGCAGGATGCGGTGAAAAAGTAGAGGCCGTCGGCCGGCCGATATCGTCATCCCCGGCCTGGACGGCCCCCTTGGCAGGGATCCAAGCGCCGCACCCGCAGCCCGGAATTCGGCTTGTCGCCCAGTGACCGGCATCAGGGCGTGCGGGAGGCAGGCAATACGCAAACGCCTGGCGGGCCCGGCGAGCTCGCCCTAGATGCGGTCCTGCGCCGGCTTGACGAGCTTGACGATCGCCATGCTGCAATTCCCGCCCTTGCCCTGGGAACGCTCGCCCGCCTTGTTGATCAGCATCTCGGACGCCTGGCGCGGACTGGCCTTGGCCAATGCGCCGCCCAGTTCGGCGTCGGTGAAGAAATGCCACAGGCCATCCGAGCACAGCAGGAAGGTAGCGCCCGCCGCCAGGCCGGTCCGTTCGCCGAAGGCCATGAAGGGTTCCTTGCGGTTATTGCCCAGTAAATTCAGCAGCAGCTTGGACTTGCGGTGGTTCTTCGCCGCCTCGGGCGGCAGGCGGTCGCTCGACACGAGGTGCTCGATATACGGCGCATCGCTCGTGCGCGCCAGGCACTTACCGTCTTGAAAGTAATACAGGCGCGAGTCCCCCACGTGCGTCCAGACGGCGTCGCCGTGCGGCGTGAGCACGAGGCCGACGAAGCTGGCGTGGCCCTCGACCTGGGTCGCGACCGCGTTCATGTTGATGACGAGGTGGGTCTCCTGCACGATGTCGCGCAGCAGTTGCCGCAGGCGCTCCACGGTCGGGCGGTCGCCCGGCTTGAATTCGTCGAACACCTGTCTGGCCGTGTGCAGGACCTGGTCCGCGCCGGCCGCGCCGGCGACGCCGTCGGACAGCACCGCCAGCACGTAGCCGGGCGCGCGCGCGCCGGTCATGAGCGCGACCCGGTCGTTCTGCTGCGGGCGGTGACCGATGTGCTGCGCGGTTCCCGCTTCTAACTTGTATGAGGTCATAAACGTGGCTTTCCGATGCCGTCATGCCGGACTTTGTTGGCGGCAACGGCGGTGTAGTTTAAACTATGCACCGGTTTGCAGTGGAGTTGCAAGCCGTAACGACGAATCGCGCCGCCCCGAGCCAGCGGGCTTGCGCCTTCCCACCCCTTTACGCTTAAAGTTCGGAAATGCCTAACATGATCGACGTCCAGGAGATCCACCGCCGTATCATCGAACTCGACGTGGAACATCGCGACCTCGACGCCGTCATCGAAATGCTGATCCGCGACGGTCATTCCGACCAGTTGCAGCTGCGTCGTCTGAAGAAACGCAAGCTGCAGCTGAAGGACCACATCACACTGCTGAAAATGCAGCTGGTGCCGGACGTTCCGGCATAAGCCCCAGCCTTATCGCAGCCCACTTTTGCAGTCGACCTTGACCGATCACCTTCCCCTGCCCGGCGCCGACGCCGGCCCCGACCCCGACCACGACGCCGCGCCGGCACCCCACGAACCCACCGGCAAGTACGACGCCGAAGTCGACCGCATCTTCGGCGCGGGCGGCCCGCTCGCGCCCGCCGTCGGCACGTTCAAGCCGCGCCAGTCGCAGACCGAGATGGCGAAGGCGATCGCGCACGCGATCGGTGCGCAGGGCACGCTGATCGCCGAGGCCGGCACGGGCACGGGCAAGACCTTCGCCTACCTCGTCCCCGCGCTGCTGTGGGGCGGCAAGACGATCGTCTCGACCGGCACCAAGAATTTGCAGGACCAGCTGTTTTCGCGCGACATCCCGACCGTGCGCGCCGCGCTGCGCGCCCCGGTCTCGGTGGCGCTGCTGAAAGGCCGCTCGAACTACATCTGCCATTACCACCTGGAACGCACGCTGCAGAACGGCCGCCTGACGTCGCGCGACGACGTCGGCCACCTGCGCGAGATTTCGCGCTTCATCAAGATGAGCCAGTCGGGCGACAAGGCCGAGTTGACCAAGGTCCCGGAAACGGCATCCGTGTGGAACCTCGTGACGTCCACGCGCGAGAACTGCGTCGGCCAGGAATGCCAGTACTACCAGGACTGCTTCGTGATGAAGGCGCGCCGCGAGGCGCAGCAGGCCGACGTCGTCGTCGTCAACCACCACCTGTTCTTCGCCGACGTGGCGCTGAAGGAAGGCGGCATGGCCGAGCTGCTGCCGTCGGCCAACACGATCATCTTCGACGAGGCGCACCAGCTGCCTGAAGTCGCGACATTGTTCTTCGGCACGACCATCTCCACGGGCCAGGTGCTCGAACTGTGCCGCGACGTGCTGGCCGAGGGCCTCGCGCACGCGCGCGGCGGTGTCGACTGGGCCAAGGTCGTGACCGTCGTCGAAAAGGCCGCGCGCGACCTGCGCCTCACGTTCCCCGAGGGGAGCACGCGCCTGTCGCTGCCGCAGATTCCGCCCAGCTCGGAATTCTTCCCGGCGCTGGAGAAACTGAAGGAAGAACTGGAAGGCCTGATCGACGTGCTCGAAGCCCAGGCCGAGCGCGCCGAGACGATCGAACAATGCCGCGTGCGCGCCGTCGAGATCCTCGAGCAGTACAAGGCATGGAAGTCCGAGCCGAAGAAGGGCAAGGAAGTCGAGGGCGATGACGCCGTGCTGTGGGTCGAGGCGTTCTCGTCGGCGCTGCAACTGCACAAGACACCGCTGTCGATCGCCCCGATCTTCGCCGGCCAGCGCGCCAGCACGCCGCGCAGCTGGATTTTTACCTCCGCAACCTTGGCGGTAAAAAACGACTTCAAGCATTTCTCGGCGCAGCTCGGCATGACGGGCGAGCCGGCGCAGAGCTGGCCCAGCCCGTTCAACTACCAGGAGCAGGGCATCCTGTACGTGCCGACCGGCTTGCCGGAACCGAACACGATGGGCTACACGGACGCCGTGGTCGACATGGCGCTGCCCGTGATCGAGGCCGCCGGCGGCCGCTGCTTCTTCCTGTGCACGACGCTGCGCGCCGTCAACCGCGTCGCCGAGCGCCTGCGCGCCGATTTTGCCGCGCGCGGCCTGGACTTCCCCCTGTTCGTGCAGGGCGAGCGGGGCCGCACGGAACTGCTCGACTCGTTCCGCAACGCGGGCAACGCCGTGCTGGTGGGCAGCCAGAGTTTCTGGGAAGGCGTGGACGTGCGCGGCGAAGCACTGTCGCTCGTCATCATCGACAAGCTGCCGTTCGCGCCCCCCGACGACCCGGTACTGGCCGCGCGCATCGAAGTGATGGAAAAGAAGGGCATGAACGGCTTCGTCCATCACACCTTGCCGGAAGCCATCATCAACCTCAAGCAGGGCGCCGGCCGCCTGATCCGCGACGTCGACGACCGCGGCGTGCTGATGCTGTGCGATCCGCGCGTGATCAGCAAGCCGTACGGGCGCCGCATCTGGCAGAGTTTGCCGCCGTTTCGGCGGACGCGGGTGCAGGCGGAGGTGATCGAGTTCTTCAAGTCGCCTAAAGCCTGATCCGTCGCGGGCTTCGAACCGGGGTCAGAGCCCTTTTAAAAGCAACACCGGGCTCTGACCCCTCCTTCACAAGCTCGTCGTTCCCGCGCAGGCGGGAACCCAATTTGCGGTGGCTGAAATTCGGGGGCAGGGCCTTTTTAAGGCAATACCGGGCTCTGACCGCTCCTTCGCAAGCTCGTCGTTCCCGCGCAGGCGGGAACCCAATTTCCGGTGGCTGAAATTCGGGGGCAGGGCCCTTTTTAAGGCAATACTGGACTCTGACCCCTCCTTCGCAAGCTCGTCGTTCCCGCGCAGGCGGGAACCCAATTTGCGGTGGCTGAAATTCGGGGGCAGGGGCCTTTTTAAGGCAACACCGGGCTCTGACCCCTCCTTCCGTTATACGCTGCGGGCTTCCCACCGGGGTCAGAGCCCTTTTAAAAGCAACACCGGGCTCTGACCCCTCCCGCTACCCCGACCCCTTCGCTACCCCGACCCCTCCGCTACTGTCCCCTCCGCTACCTTTCGGCTCGTCCCGCGGTACGCTGCGCGTCGCTGCGGTCTTCGCTTGTGCTCCCACAACATGCAGGATGGGTCGCTTGTTTAGAGTCTCGTAGGCCCGGCCGGTGGCAGACCTACAAGGGGGAGCAATGGCGATTCGTTACGGCTGCTTTTTCAGCTACGCCCATGGGCGGCATGAACTGATGCAGCGCTTCAAGGCCACGCTGGCCGATGCGCTGCGCTGTTACCTCGAACCGTATTTCGACAACGAAGACGAGCTGTTCGTCGACACCGAACAACTGGGCGGTGGCGACGACCTCGACCGCAAGATCGCCCGCGCGCTGTGCGAAAGCGCGTGCATGGTGCTGATCTATACGCCCAAATACGAAGCCCACGCCTACACGCGCCGCGAGTACGCCGCGATGCGCCTGATCGAAGCCGAGCGCAGCAGGTGGTACACGCTGCCCAGCCAGCTGATCATTCCCGTCATCATGACCCAGCACCCCGACCGGCTGCCGCCGCAGATCAGCGAGTCCACGTTCTACGTCGACTTCTCGCGCTTCACGATGGCCACGGCCGATCTCAAATCGAATCCAGATTTCCTGCCGGACATCGACAAGATGGTCCGGCGCATCGTTACCCATTACCAGTACCAGAAAAAGACCATGCCGCCGGCGCATGACTGCAACCAATTCGTACTTCCCGCTGTCCCACCCGCATGGCGTGAGTTACCGGAACCAACCTTCCCCAAAAAATGAGGAGCCTTATGGAAACCACCCGCATCACCGCAGTACCGGCCGGAGAGGCCGGCGAGGTGACGACGTTCTACTCCTACGACAGCGCACCCGTGCGCAGCCTGGCGCTGGCCCATGCCGCCTGGCTGCTCGCCGGGCGCGCGCATGCGAAGACACCGGTGCTGATGATCGACTGGGACCTGGAAGCGCCGGGCCTCCATCACTATTTTTCCCGCGCGGACGAAGGCCTGGGCGGCGGCGGGCTGCTCGAACTGTTTGAAGCTTGCGGTGAGCAATTGCACGGCAACACATCGAGCGACGACGCCGACACGCTGGCCGGACGCGTGCTCGACACGCTCGACTGGGACCACTACATCGTGCGCGTCGACGACAGCCGCCCGCTGTACCTGATGCGCGCCGGCCGCTTCGACGACAGTTATGGCGAACGGGTCGACCGGCTCGACTGGGACGCGCTGTTCTGCGCCTGCCCGGCCCTGTTCCGCACCTTCGCGGCGCACGTGGCGCGGCGCTTCGCCCACGTCCTGATCGATTGCCGCAGCGGACGCTCGGCCGCGGCCAGCGTCTGCACGGCGCTGTTGCCGGACAAGATAGTCGGCCTGTTCACGCCTGACGCGCGCAGCCTCGACGGCCTGCAGGGCGTCGTCGCGCGCGCCCTCGACTACCGCTGCAGCCACGAGGACGAACAGCGGCCGCTGCTCGTCTATCCGCTGCCTTGCCCGGTCGACGGCGCGGGCGAAGCGCGGCTGCGCTGGCGCTTCGGCGACGCCCAGCGCGGCCAGCCGGGCTACCAGGCCAGGCTGGAACAGATGCTGGCCGAGTGCTACGGCCTGTCCAGTGTCGCGCTCGACAGCTACCTCGACGAAGTGCAGCTGCCGCAGGCCGCCATCGTCGGCATGCCGCCGGCGGGCGGACGGGCCCAGGCGGGCGAGCACGACCGGTTCGGGCCGCAACGCGCCGTCGAAGCGCTGCTCGAATGGCTGGCACCCGGCCATTTCCCGTGGCGTCCCCTGCCCGAGGTGCGGCTGGTGCAGGCCGTGGAGGCGCTGGGCAAGCGCGCGGCCGATCCGCAGGCGCCCGCGCTCGTGCGTGAACTGGCGCGCCTGGCCCAATTGTATTTAGGGCAACAAAGCGAACTGGAAGCGGCGCGCCGCATCGAGCAGCACGTGGTCGCGCTCGAGCAGGGCCTGCACGCGATGGAGGAGGGCAAGCGCGGCCACGCGGTGTCGCGGCGCCCCGGCGAGCCGCCGCCGGACGCGCTGGACGACAAGCTGTCGCGCTTGCAGGAATTGATCGACAGCCGCAGCCCGCACGAGGCGCGCGCGCTGGCCGACAGCCTGCGCGCGACGATCCTGCGGCCGAGTGTGGCGCATCCGCTACGACGGCGCGGCGCCGCCATGATCAAGCAGGTCTACCTGCAGGAAGGCGACAAGGACGCGCTGCTGGCATTCACCCTGGATGAGGTGTCGTCGCTCGAAGGTGCCCTGATCCAGGCGGCGGGAGGGCGGCCGCTCGTGCCGGGCTGACGCGGCGCCGGGGCCGGTCCGGTGGCCAATAAATGTGCCGTCCGATAGCGCGATCTCGCCGTTGCTTCAGGTAAAATCGCTGCATGCGTATCCTTATCAGTAACGACGACGGCTATCTCGCTCCCGGCATCAACGCCCTGGCCGATGCGTTGGCACAGGTCGCCGACATCGTGGTGGTCGCGCCCGACAGCAATCGCTCGGGCGCGTCCAACTCGTTGTCCCTGGACCGCCCGCTGTCGGTGGCTAAGGCTGCCAATGGTTTTTATTTTGTCAACGGCACCCCGACCGACTGTGTGCACATCGCATTGACGGGGATGCTGGACATTCGACCGGACCTGGTCGTTTCCGGCATCAACAACGGCCAGAACATGGGCGACGACACCTTGTACTCGGGTACGGTGGCGGCGGCGACGGAAGCGTATCTGTTTGGTATCCCGGCCATCGCCTTTTCCCAGGTCCATGGCGGCTGGGCCGAGGTCGAATCGGCCGCGCGGGTGGCGCGCGACATCGTGCTGCGCCGTTTCGAGATGCTCGAGTCGCCGTTCTTATTGAACGTAAATATACCGAACGTGCCTTACGACCAGATGGGGCCGCTCACGCCGACCCGCCTGGGCCGGCGTCACCAGTCCGAGCCCGTCGTCCGCGGCCATGACCCGCGCGGACGTGAGATCTTCTGGATCGGGGCGCCCGGCGCCTGCCGCGATGCGGGCGAGGGCACGGACTTTTACGCGACGAGCCAGGGCTGCGTGTCGGTGACCCCGCTGCAGGTCGACCTCACCCACCGCGACCAGCTCGATGTGCTTCGGCGAGGGCTCGGATGAGCGAAAAGCGCAGCCAGTTTCCTCTGCCGCTCTCGTCCGTGACGGGCGGGAGCACGCGAAAGCCCGCTGCGCCGGCGCCGGTCGCCACGCCGCAGACGGCGACCCAGAACGCGCGCCAGAACAGCCAGGTGCAGCCGCCCGGCGGCCAGCGCGGCGGCGCCACGCAGGGCGTGCCGGGTCCGGCCAAGCCGGCGCCGGTGCAGCCGCAGCAGACGGTGGTCCGGTCCGACCTGGCGGCCACGGAAGCGCCGCGCCGCGCGATGGCGGCCAGGGCCGCGCGCCAGGGCGTCAAGGACGAGCAAGTGCTGGCCGCGCTGGAAATCGTGCCGCGCCATATGTTCGTCGAGCCGGGCATGCTGGCGCAGGCGTACGTCGACATCTCGTTGCCGATCGGCCACAACCAGACGATCTCGCAGCCTTATATCGTGGCGCGCATGATCGAACTGCTCAAGGGCAGCGGGCCGCTGCGCCGCGTGCTCGAGATCGGCACGGGCTGCGGCTACCAGGCCGCCGTGCTGTCGCGCGTGGCGCAGGAGGTCTATTCCATCGAGCGCATCAAGCCGTTGCACGAGCTGGCGAAGGCCAATCTGCGCCCGTTGCGTATCGCCAATCTGCGCTTGCAGTACGGAGATGGTATGCTAGGGCTCCCGCAGGTGGCCCCGTTCGACGGCATCATCCTGGCGGCGGCCGGTCTCGAGGTGCCGCGCGCACTGCTCGAACAGCTGGCCATCGGCGCCCGACTCGTGGCGCCCGTCGGTGCTCAGGTCCAGCACCTGCAGCGCATTACTCGTACCGGCAAGGCGGAATGGACCAGCGAGACGCTGGAAGCCTGCCATTTCGTGCCACTGAGGCCAGGCATCGCTTGAATGCCAGAATGTTGCAAAAGAATTAAAGAGAGAATGAAACCCACACCCCGCTTAGCCCTGTTGACCTTCAGTCTCGGCCTCCTGTCCGCCTGCAGCACCGAGACCCGCGTAGCCCCCGTGATCGATCGTCCGACCCCGACCGCTTCCAGCTTCCGTCCGCGCCCGCAACCGGCGCCGGCGCCGGCCGCCGACGAGAACAAACCGGACGCGCGCGGCACCTACACCGTGCGCCGCGGCGACACCCTGCTGCGCATCGCCCTCGACCACGGCCAGAATTACCGTGACCTCGTCGCCTGGAACAACCTCGCCGATCCGGACGACATCAAGGTCGGCCAGGTGTTGAAGGTGGCGCAGCCCGAGCGCGCCGCCGGTGCCGTCGTGACGTCGCCGATCGCCATGCCGGGCGCGGAGAAGGCGGCGTCGGTGCCCAGGAAGACGGAGCCGAACGGCGCCAAGAAGCCGTACAGCGAATCGAACCTGGCCAAGGAAGACAATCCCAAGGCGGAAAAGGTGGTGTCGGCCGGCGTCACGGCGGGCAGCACCGTCACCGCCAACGACGACGAGAAATTGAGCTGGATGTGGCCGTCCGACGGCAAGATCGTCGCCACCTTCGACGAAGGCAAGAACAAGGGCATCGACATCGCCGGCAAGATGGGCCAGCAGGTGATGGCGGCCGGTTCCGGGAAGGTGATGTATGCCGGCAGCGGCATCCGCGGATATGGTAATCTCGTGATTGTTAAGCACAGCAACAGCCTGCTGTCGGCCTATGCGCATAACCGCACCATCCTGGTCAAGGAAGGTCAGAACGTGACCAAGGGCCAGCCGATCGCGGAGATGGGCGATTCCGATGCCGACGCGGTCAAACTGCATTTCGAGATACGCCAGCAGGGCAAGCCGGTCGACCCGGCCAAGTTCCTGCCCAGTCGCTAGAGAGAGCCGATGACGCTGCCCCCCGATCCGCTGGACCACGACGCGCCGGAAGACAATCCGGATGAGCCGCTGGACGACGGCGAGTTCGGGGTGGACGGCGTCGACCGTGCCGAACTGCTGCCGGAAGGTGCCGCGGTGGCCGTGGTCGATACCGTCGACGAGCTCAAGAGCGTGCTGCAGGCCGAACTCTCGACGGACACCACCCAGCACTACCTGAACCGGATCGGCGCCAAGCCCTTGCTCAGCGCCGCGCAGGAAGTGCAGTACGCCACGCTGGCCAAGGCCGGCGATTTCAGCGCGCGCCAGAAGATGATCGAGCATAATCTGCGGCTCGTCGTCTCCATCGCCAAGCACTACATCAACCGCGGCGTCGTGCTGCTCGACCTCATCGAGGAAGGCAATATCGGCCTGATGCGCGCGATCGACAAGTTCGAGCCGGAGCGCGGCTTCCGCTTTTCGACGTACGCGACGTGGTGGATCCGCCAGAGCATCGAGCGCGCGATCATGAACCAGGCCCGCACCGTGCGCCTGCCCGTGCACATGGTGCGCGAGCTGAACCAGGTGTTGCGCGCCAAATACCACCTGGAAGCCCAGCACCACGACGGCAAGGAAGCGAGCGCGGAAGACATCGCCAGCCTCGTCGGCCGGCCGGTGGAAGAAGTGCAGGACATCCTCGCGCTGTCCGAGCACGCGACGTCGCTCGACGCGCCGCTCGACAACGATCCGCAGAGCAGCCTGATGGACATGCTGCCCGACGAGGGCGACGTCAGCCCGGACGCCCGCGCGGAACAGCACGAGATGACGGTGCTCGTGCGCGACTGGCTGCAGAAGCTGCCGGACAAGCAGCGCATCGTCGTGATGCGCCGCTTCGGCCTCGACAACGACGACCCGGCCACGCTGGAAACGCTGGCCGAGGAGATGGGCGTGACGCGCGAACGCGTGCGCCAGATCCAGCAGGAAGCCCTCGTCAAACTGAAGCGGGCGATGGCCGCCCGTGGCGTCGTCCGCGATTCCTTGCTATGATGCCCGGCTGGCCGGAATAGGCCAGTTTTACCGTGTGTACGTGACGCATGCACACCGTCGTTCCCGCGGAGGCGGGAACCCAATTTTCTTGAGCAGCAATAACGCTTGATTCGGCTGTGCGCCGAACTTGGGTCCCCGCCTTCGCGGGGACGACGTGTTTGGTTGTGCGGTATTTCAACCGCCGTCTTCTCCGATCAGCTTTCTTCTTTCCCCATGCAAGAAACCTTCATCAACATCAAATCCCTCGACATGGACGCGCGCGGCGTCGGCCACCTGGAGAACGAGGACGGCACGCCCGGCAAGGTGATCTTCGTCGAAGGCGCGCTCCCCGGCGAGCGCGTCAGCTTCGAGACCCTGCGCAAGAAGAAGAACTGGGAATCGGGCCGCATGGTCACGCTGCAGAAGGCATCGAGCATGCGCGTCGAGCCCAAGTGTCCGCACTTCTGGCACTGCGGCGGCTGCTCGATGCAGCACCTGGAGCCGTCCGCCCAGGTCGCGATGAAACAGCGCGTCCTGGAAGACAACCTGTGGCACATCGGGAAGACGAAGGCCGAGAACATCATGCGGCCGATGTACGGCCCCACGTGGGACTACCGCTACCGCGCCCGCCTGTCCGTCCGCTGGGTGCCGAAGAAGGGCAAGATGCTGGTCGGCTTCCACGAGCGCCATTCGTCGTACGTGGCCGACATGACGACCTGCGAGATCCTGCCGGACCACCTGTCGGCGATGCTCGTGCCGCTGCGCGAGCTGGTGCGCTCACTGTCGATCTACCAGCAGATACCGCAGATCGAGGTCGCCGTCGGCGAAGAGACCACCGTGCTCGTGCTGCGCATCATGGCGCCGCTCACGCCCGCCGACGAGACGCTCGTGAAGGCGTTCGCCGATCAATGGAACATCCAGTGGTGGCTGCAGCCCAAGGGCCCGGACACCGCGGCGCCGTACTATCCGCTCGGTAAAGAACTGTACTACACGCTGCCGGAATTCGGCATCCGGATGCCGTTCAAGCCGACCGACTTCACCCAGGTCAACCACCAGATCAACCGCCTGCTCGTGCACAAGGCCCTGACCCTGCTCGACGTGCAGAAGGGCGACCGCGTGGCCGACCTGTTCTGCGGCCTCGGCAATTTCACCCTGCCGCTGGCCACGCAGGCGCGCGAGGTCGTCGGCATCGAAGGCAGCACGGCCCTGACGACGCGCGCGCTGGAAAATGCCCGCGCCAACGGCCTGGCCGACAAGACCACGTTCTACACGCGCAACCTGTTCGAGGTGACGAAGGACGACCTGGTCGCGCTGGGCAAATTCGACCGCATGCTGGTCGACCCGCCGCGCGACGGCGCCGTCGCGCTGGCCATCGCGCTGGCGGAACTGCGCCTGACCCAGCCCGAACTCATGCCGCAGCGGATCGTGTACGTGTCGTGCAGCCCGTCGACGCTGGCGCGCGACGCCGGCATCCTCACGCACCGCGCCGGCTACGTGCTCAAGAAGGCCGGTGTGGCGAACATGTTCCCGCACACGTCGCACGTGGAATCGATCGCCGTGTTCGAGCGCCTCGACGACTTTCAGCCGCGCGAATTCACCGCGCCGGTCGTCACGCAAACGTCAGACGAGACGTGATGTCGTAGGGTGGGCGGCCCTCCGCCCACGCGTGACGCCGGCAATTTGCGAACGTCACGCGTGACGCCGGCAATACGCGAACGTCACGCGTGGGCACGGCGTGCCCACCCTACCGCGACGTCACCCGGTCGAGCAGGGCAAATAATCCGGCCGGATCGACCGGCTTGACGAAATAACCGTCGAACCCCGCATACGTCGCGCTCGCCTGGTCCGACTGCTGGCCGTAGCCCGTGATCGCGACGAGCGTCGCATCGGCACAGGTGGGCAGCTCGCGCAGGCGGCGGGCCAGTTCGTAGCCGTTCATGCCGGGCAGGCCGATGTCGAGCAGGAAGGCGTCGTAGCGTGCCTGCGCGGCCCGCTCCAGCGCCTCGCAAGGATGATGCATCACCGTCACGCGGTGGCCGCCGGATTCCAGCAGCAGGCCCAGGGTCATGGCGGCGTCGACGTTGTCGTCCACCAGCATCAGCGACAGGCCCGTGGCCGTGCCGGGCGCCTGCGCGCCGCGCGCGGACGCGCCGCCGCACGGGGCCGCCGTCGCATCGCATGGACGCGGCAGGCGCGGCAACCGGATCGTGAATTCGCTGCCCTGGTTGCGGCCTTCGCTGGCCGCCGTCACCATCCCGCCGTGTAGCTCCACGAGACTTTTCACCAGCGCGAGGCCGAGGCCGAGGCCGCCCTGCGAGCGGTCGGGCGTGCGCTCGGCCTGCGAGAACAGGTCGAACACGGTCGGCAGCAGTTCGGCCGCGATGCCGATGCCGTTGTCGGACACGCTCACGAGCACCTGCTCGGGCGTGATGCCCATCCAGATGGACAGCCGGCCGCCCTCCTGCGTGTACTTGGCGGCGTTGTTCAGCAGGTTGGCGACGACCTGCACGAGGCGCTTGGGATCGCCCTGGACGATGGCCGGTTCCGTCGCCAGATGCAGCGCCAGCTGGTGGCTGCGCGCTTCGATCAGCGGGCGCACCTGTTCGACGGCGTCGCCGATCACGCGGCGCAGCTCGACCTCGTCGCGGCCGAGCACGACGAGGCCGCGGGTGACGCGCGACACGTCCAGCAGGTCGTCGATCAGGCCCGTCATGTGCGCCACCTGGCGCGCGATGATGGCGCTCGTGCGCTCCACGCGCGCGGCGTCCGGCGGCCCCATGTTCAGCAGCTGGGCCGCGGCCGAGATCGGAGCCAGCGGATTGCGCAGCTCGTGCGCCAGCATCGCGAGGAATTCGTCCTTGCGGCGGTCGGCAAGGCGCAGCGCGTCTTCCGCGCGCACGCGTTCGACGGCGCTCCACGCGCGCTCGGCCACGTCCTCGATCAGGCGCACGATGTCGGCGCTCCACACGCGCGGCAGGTTGTCGTTGATGAACAGGCAGGACGTCAGCGCGCCGTTGCGGTTCAGCGGCACGACGACGCTCGAGCGGATCTGCAGCGCGGCATAGTTCGGCCAGACGTCGGGGCCGCTCGTGCGCGGATCGCGCTGCAGGTCGCTCGACACCCACGTGCCCTGGGCCAGCGAGCCGAAGTTCGTCGCGCCGAACAGCGCGGCGGGATACGTGCCGTTCAGTTCGGCGACGATGCCGTCCGTGTAGTTGGAGTGGAAGGTCACGAGCTGCTTGTCGGCGTCGTAGTCGCCGTACAGCACGCGGCTGGCCTGCAGGAAGCGGCCCAGCATGGCGCCCGTCTGCACGAAGATCTGGGCCGGGTCGTTCAGGCGGCGCAGCAGGTCGGACACTTCGAGCCGGAACTCGTTCATGTCGAGCAGCGTCGTCTGGCGCGCCACGGCGTCGCGCAGGGCCTGTTCGGCGCGCACGCGGTCGAGCGCTTCCCAGCTGCGCTCGGCGATGTCGGTGGCGAGGCGCTGCGTTTCCTCGTCCCAGTCGCGCGGCAGGGTCGAATAGCCGACGAGGGCCGCCACGAGCCGGCCGCGCCTGACCTTGGGCACGACGAGGATCGCGCGCGCGCCGGCCGCCGCATAGCGCTCGCCGCGCGCGGGCAGGCGCGGGTCGGCGAGGGCGTCGCGCACGGCCAGCGGCGAGCCCGTGCGCAGCAGCGCCAGCGCCTGCGGGCCGAAATCGTCGAGGCGGGCGCGGCGGCCGACGAGCGGGGCGCTCGTGTCGCGGGCCCAGTCGTGCATCACTTCGAAGCTGCCGTCGGCTTCATCCGTTTCGACATAGCAGGCGCGCTCGAGTTCCAGGTGCTTGCCGAGCAGGGTGCACGAGCATTCGATGATGTCGGACGGGTGGTGCATGCGGCGCAGGCTGTCCACCACCTGCAGCTGCACGGCGTGGCGCCGCTCCAGCTGGACGCGCTGTGTCGTTTCGCTCGTCACGCACAGCACGCCGCGCACGGTGCCGCTGTCGTCACGCAGCGGCGAGTACGCCAGCGTGAACCATGCGTTGTACGGCTTGCCGTTGCGGTCGACCGGGCTTGGCACGTCCTCGCCGTACGTGGCGTGGCCGGCGAGCGCGCGCTCGACGAGCGGCTTCAGGCCGGGCCAGCGGTCGGGCCAGATCTGTGCCAGCGGGCGGCCGAGCGCGACCGGGTGGGTATTGTCGAGGAGGGGAATGAAGGCGGCGTTGTACAGCAGCGCCAGGTGCGGGCCCCAGGCGACGTACATGGGAAATTCGGATTCGAGGATCAGGCTGACCGCATTGCGCAATGCGGCACTCCAGCCGTCAGGCGGGCCGAGCGGTGAGCCCGACCAGTCATGGACGTGGTAACCGGCGCGGACTGCACCGGTGCTGCCGAGGAGATGAAAGTCGCGCGTCGCTGCTTCCATACTGATCGCTTCCGAGTCCGAAAGCGGTCATTTTATGCGCAAATGCATAAGCTGTAACGGCTATGAAAAAAAATACATTTTCCGCGCAAGAAGGTCCATTGGCATCTGGAGAGCAAAATGTCTCCACGGGACCATTTGGTGCGGCAAATCCGTGCTCATGCCGACTGGATTGAGTTCAATGGCAAGACTATAGCGAAGGTCCCGTGCGCGCGGCGCACGGGACGTCAATATCCGCGGGGTCGCCTGGACCGGGGGGGGGGCGCCGCGCCGGTAGCGCGATGGTGGGCGGAGGCCGCCCACCCTACGGTCGGCACCGTTCATGCGGATGGCGCGTCACGGTGCCCGCCGATCCGCCATTCGCCATGCCCGGTCAGAACTTGGCCCGCACGCCGAACGTGATGTTCCGCCCCGGCAGCGGCGCGATGTCCTTCAGCAGGGACGTCGACAGGCGGATGTCCTCGTTCAGCAGGTTCTTCGCCGTGAGGAAGTACGTCAGATCCATGTTCTCCAGCTTTTGCGTGTACGAGACGTTCGCGTCGACCTGGTTGTACGACGGGGTCGGCGTCGTCTCGAACGCGGCGAGGCGTTCCTGGCCGCGCGCATGAGTCCAGTCGAGGCCGGCGCGCCAGTGCGGCTGGCGGTAGCCGACGGCGGCGCCGACGCGATCGGCCGGTTGCAGCGGCAGGTTGCCGGCATTGTCGAGGTAGCCGCGCGACGTGTCCGCGAACACGCGGCCGTTCCAGCCCATGCCGATCTGGTTCCACGTCATTTCTGCCTCCGCGCCCTGGACGTGGGCCTTGGCCTGCTGGAACAGGCGCTGGCGGAACTCGCCGCCGGGGTTGCCGTCCTCGTCGAGCGTCACATCCGTGATATGGCCGAACACGAAGTTGTTGACGTTGTTGCGGTAGGCATTCAGGCGCCAGCGCAGCAGGCCGGTCGTCCGCGCCAGCGACAGTTCGAGGTTGCGCGAGGTTTCCGTGTGCAGGTCGGCGTTGCCGACGTCGAACGTGAGGGTGGCGTCGTGCGGGCCGCCCGAGTACAGTTCGTCCGTCGACGGCGCGCGCTGCGCGTACGACAGCGTCGCGCCGAACGCATAGGCCTTCGTGAACGGCCACAGCGCGCCGATCGAGCCCGACTCCAGGTCGAAGCTGCGCTCCTTGTTGCCGACCGGCTTGCGGTCCACGTTTTCGTAGCGCAGGCCCGCATTCCAGCGCAGCGGGCCCTGTTTCCATTCCTCGACGAGGAACGCGGCCTGCGTCGTCGAGTGGGTGACGGGCACGGTATCCGGGCCGCCCGCCGCGCTCAGCGCCGAAAAGTGTGTGTTTTCCGTCTGCATGCCGAACGTGCCGTGCAGGCCCAGGCTCGTGATGGGCTTGTGCGTGAGCTCGACGCGCGATTCGAACGACTTGTTCGAGAACAACGTGGCCGGCACGCCGTCGTCCAGCTCCGCGTGGTGGTAATCGGTATAGCCGGCTTTGACGCGCGCGCTTTCGAAGCCGGCGAGCGGGTCCTTGATGACGCTGTCGAAATCGTAGCGGTTCTGGCGCTGGCTGATGTGCGAACCTTCGTTCGTCGGGATGCCGTAGAAATTCGTCAGGTGCGATGCCGACAGGCCGGCGTAGCCCCAGTCGTCGATGTACGAACCGCCGACGCCGATATTGCGTTCGCGCGTGTCGGTGTTCGGCAGGCGGCTCACGGACGAGCTCGGATCGTTCAGCACGCGCTCGCCCGGAATGCGGTAATCGTCCGTGTTGCGCATATTGCCGTCGAGGTGCAGGCCGAACTTGCCGACCGCGCCATCCAGCGTGCCGGAGAGGTTCTTGCCGTCGTCGACGGTGCTGTAGCGCGTCTCGATCTGGCCGGTCGGCTTGGGCTCCAGCGCCGTCGGGATGCGTTCGTTGACGACGTTGACCAGGCCGCCGATCGCCCCGGAACCGTACAGCAGGGCGGCGGGGCCGCGCAGGATCTCGATCTGGCGCGCCACGGCGCCTTCGGAGGCGACGGCGTGGTCGTTCGACAGGCCGGACACGTCCGACGTCGCCATGCCGTTTTCCAGCATCTTGACGCGCGAACCTTCCATGCCACGGATGATGGGACGCGACGCGCCGGCGCCGAACGCGGACGCGGACACGCCCAGTTCGTTCTGCAGCGTCTCGCCCAGCGAGCTGCCGACCTTGTCGCGCAGCTCGTCGCCGGCGAGCACCTTGGCCGGCGTGAGGATCTGGTCGCCTTCGCCGTTGCGCAGCGGGCTGGCCGTGACGACGACTTGCTGGATCTTGCCGTCGTTGAGGGTCTGTTGGTCGTCCGCCGCGCGGACGGCCGGGTGGAAGGCGAGCAGGAGCGCGCTGGCGAGCAGCGTACGTTCGATTTTCATGATCTTTATTAAAACCTCAAGCGGATGGATAACGGCTCGCACCGCAGGGACGTGCCGGGTGGTGCGGAGCAACAGCAATGGAATGTGTTATCAGGCTTGGGGTGGGCCGCGCGGCTGGAACGGGCAGGCCTTGAGCAGGCAGACACCCGGGGTGTCCGGCACGACCGGGGCGGCGTAGGCGAGCCGGGCCGGGACGAACCGGCGCAGCGTCGTCGGCAGTGCAAAGGCGATCTGGGCACTGGCGGCGCACTTGCCGCACAGGTCGTGCAGGCCCGGCTTGGGCAGCTTGCCGCTGCCGTCGCCCGCGCCGGCCGCAGCCTGCTGGACGAGCGTCTCGTCGATCTCGGCCCAGTGCGTATAGCCGTGGCCGAGCGACAACTGCTGCGATACGAGCAGCAGCAGCGACAGCAATACGTGGACCAGGCTACGGGACATGGATGGCGGGATCGGAAGCGAACGGATATTGTACGCAAGCCCGTTCGATTCTGGCAACGAGACTTTTGGTGTTGCCCCGTCCCGCCAACAATAATTCGGGGTCAGAGCCCTTTTTTGTGCACAATCTTCGGAGCAAGCTTTGCTCCGGTGACATTGATCAAAAAAGGGCTCTGATCCCGGTTTTAAACGGTCAGTCGCGGTTGCCGAACCCGATGCCCAGCAGCTGCAGCATGCTCGTGAACACGTTGTAGATGTCGAGGTAGATGGCCAGCGTCGCGCTGATGTAATTGGTCTCGCCGCCGCGCACGATGCGGTTCACGTCGAACAGGATGAAGGCGGAGAAGATGATCATCGCGAGCACCGACACGACCAGCATCAGCGCCGGCAGGTGCAGGAAGATGTTGGCCAGGCCGGCCAGGATCACGACGATGGCGCCGGCGAACAGCCAGCTGCCCATGCCCGAGAAGTCGCGCTTGGACACGGTCGCGACCGTCGCCATCGTGGCGAACACGGCCGCGGTGCCGGTGAACGCGGTCATGATCAGGAAGCCGCCGTTGGAAAAGTGCAGCGTGTAGCGCAGCAGCGGGGTCAGCCACAGGCCCATGAAGAACGTGAAGCCGAGCAGGATCGGTACGCCGGCCGCCGAGTTCTTGGTCTTCTCGATCGCGAAGATGAAGCCGAACGCGATGGCGAGGAACAGCAGTACGCCCATGCCGCCGGCAAAGATCGGCAGGGCCATTTGCAGACCGATCCAGGCGCCGAACACGGTCGGGACCATGGACAGTGCCAGCAACCAGTAAGTGTTGCGCAGCACGCGGTGACGCGTGGCACGGGTGGCCGAGACGTCGTAGGTTTTTTGCAGGCTGGGAATCATAATGCCTCCGTTGGAAGAAATTGCTTTGCTCCCCATATGGGGACTGTCCCCGCCGTCAACAGGGGGTGTGTGCCGGAAACGCAAGATTTAAGCCTTGCATAAGCGGCGCCCATATGGACGAGGTTTACCGATGCCACTCTAACATCCCGGATCGAACCGGCGCAATATCGGTGGCATGACGGATGTATGGTAAAATAGAAGGTTGATTGAGTTCCCAAATCTCGATTTAAACCTTTCTTTTTATTGGAGTTTTTAAATGGCAATCGAACGCACCCTGTCGATCATCAAACCTGACGCAGTCGCTAAAAACGTGATCGGCCAAATCTACAGCCGTTTCGAAGGCGCCGGCCTCAAGATCGTCGCTGCCCGTATGGCCCAGCTGTCGCGCGCCGAAGCCGAAGGTTTCTATGCCGTCCACAAAGAGCGTCCGTTCTTCAAGGACCTGGTCGACTTCATGATCTCGGGTCCGGTCATGATCCAGGTGCTGGAAGGCGAAGGCGCGATTGCCAAGAACCGCGAACTGATGGGCGCAACCGATCCGAAGAAGGCCGACAAGGGCACCATCCGCGCCGACTTCGCCGACTCGATCGACGCCAACGCCGTGCACGGTTCCGACGCTGCCGAGACCGCAGCTGTCGAGATCGCTTACTACTTCCCGGCACTGAACGTCTACTCGCGTTAATCGCAGTTTATTTTTTGTAGCAATTATTTGTGTTGATCGGCCGCCGGCCGGTTTAACATAGATGGTCGTCTCCCGCTCGCCCATGCTCGCCTGCCGCTGTGCGGCAGGCCCCGGCGGGCGGAACTTATTTTGAAGGCACAAGGTTCAATCATGGCAACTCTCACCAACTTGCTGGACTTCGATCCCGCGCAGCTCGTCGCTTACTGCGCCGAGTTGGGGGAGAAGCCGTTCCGCGCCAAGCAGTTGCAGCGCTGGATCCACCAGTTCGGCGTCGCCGACTTCGACGCCATGACGGACCTGGCGAAATCGCTGCGCGAAAAGCTCAGGACGCGCGCGACGGTGACGGCGCCCGCCATCATCAGCGACCACACGTCGAGCGACGGCACGCGCAAATGGCTGGTGGACGTGGGCAACGGCAACGCCGTCGAAACCGTGTTCATCCCGGAAGAGACGCGCGGCACGCTGTGCATCTCCACGCAGGCCGGCTGCGCCGTCAACTGCCGCTTCTGCTCGACGGGCAAGCAGGGCTTCAGCCGCAACCTGACGGTCGCCGAGATCATCGGCCAGCTGTGGATGGCCGAGTTCGAACTGCGCCGCACGAAAGGCGTCGAGCCGGGCCCGAAAGGCGAGCGCCAGATCACGAACGTCGTCATGATGGGCATGGGCGAGCCGCTCTTGAATTTCGATCCGACCGTCACCGCGCTGAAGCTGATGCTGGACGATAACGCCTACGGCCTGTCGCGCCGCCGCGTGACCGTGTCGACGTCGGGCGTCGTGCCGAACATGGACAAGCTGAGCCAGGAATGCGCGGTGGCGCTGGCCGTGTCGCTGCACGGTTCGAACGATCCGCTGCGCGACATGCTCGTCCCGCTGAACAAGAAATACCCGCTGCGCGAACTGCTGGCCGCGTGCAGGCGCTACCTCGAATTCGCCCCGCGCGACTTCATCACGTTCGAATACTGCATGCTGGACGGCGTCAACGACACGGACGAGCATGCGCGCGAACTCGTCGCCCTCGTCAACGATCCGGTGGTCGGCGTGTCGTGCAAGTTCAACCTGATTCCGTTCAATCCGTTCCCGGAATCCGGCCTCGTGCGCTCGAAGAACCCGCGCATCAAGGCGTTCGCCCAGGTGCTGATGGACGCCGGCCTCGTCACCACCATCCGCAAGACGCGCGGCGACGACATCGACGCCGCCTGCGGCCAGCTGGCCGGCGAAGTCCAGGACCGCACCCGCGTGAATGAACGCATGAGCAAGATGGCTGAATACCAGAAAAAGTTCGGCCCGGACTTCGGCAAGATCGTGGAGATCGCATCCTGATGCCGCGGCTGTCCGGACGCCTGGCCTGCGCGCTCGCCTTCCCGCTGCTGTTGTCGGCCTGCGCCGGCAGCAACGGCGGCCTGACGGGCGATACGCACGAGCTCAAGACGCTGTCCGACCAGACGGCCGCGGAAAAACGCGCCCAGATCCGCCTGCAGCTGGCGGTGGGCTATTACCAGGAACGCAAGTACGAAGTCGCGCTGGACGAGGTGAAGCAGGCCATCGCCGCCAACCCGGACTCTGCCGATGCGTACGGCGTGCGCGCCCTGATCTATACGGCGATGGGCGAGAACGTCCTCGCCGACGAGAACTACCGCCATGCGCTGCGCCTGGCGCCGGGCAATCCGGACCTGTCCAACAACTACGGGCTGTTCCTGTGCGAAGCCGGCGGCAAGCCGCTTGATGCCATGAGCTATTTTGAAACGGCGCTGAAGAATCCAAACTACGTGTCGCCGGTCAAAGCCATGGTCAATGCCGGAAACTGCAGCCTGAAGATGAAGCATGTCGACGCGGCCGAGCGCTATCTGCTCGACGCCTTGCGTTACGATCCCGACTTGCCGGCCACGAGCGCCGGCCTGGCACGGGTGTATTTCGACCGGCGCGATTATTCCCGCGCCGGGTTTTTCATTAACCGCCTGACGGAGACAGCGAAGCTCGACACGCTGTCGGCCGACGTGCTGTGGCTGGCCATCCGGGTCAAACACATGCTGGGCGACCGGGACACGGAGGCTTCGCTGGCGGCGCAGTTGCGCAAGCGCTTCCCCGGTTCGTCCGAGTACGCGGCCTTCGAGCGCGGTGCATTTAGTGAGTGAGACAACGACAATGAGTTCCGAGCGTGCAGATCAGCCGGCGACGCCCGACAAGCAACCGCCCGTGCACGGCGTCCCGGGCCAGGCCCTGGCCGCGCAGCGCGAGGCGATGGGGTGGTCCGTCGAACAGGTGGCCGACCAGTTGAAACTGGCCGTGCGCCAGGTCATCGCACTGGAAGCGGGCGATTACGCCTCGCTGCCCAGTCCCGCCGTGACCCGTGGCTTCGTGCGGGCCTACGCGAAACTGGTGAAGGTCGATCCGGCGCCGCTGGTGGCCCAGATCGCCATGGAGACCGAGCCCGCACCCGACACGAGCGCCGTCACGGCGAACCGCCGCCCGACGCCGGCCTCGTTCTCCGAATCCAAGTTCCCGAGCCACGGCAAGCGTTCGAGCCTGCCGCTGGGCTGGATCGCCGGCGCCGTCGTGGTCGTCGTGGCGGCCGCCGCGGCGTGGCATTTCGGCCTCGTCCCGGGCGCCCAGCACGGCGACACGGCCGCGACGAGCGTGGCCGCGCCGACGGCGAACGGTGTCGCCGAGACCACCGCCGGCAACGCCGTCGAGCCCCTGCAGAATCCTGCCGTGCCGCTGATTTCGGTGCCGGGTCCGAGCGCCAGCGCGTCCGCGCCGCCCGCCGCACCCGCGGCCAATGCCGCGCCGGGCGCCGTCGTCAACGTGCCGGGCACGACCGCGACGGGCGCGCCGCCGGCTGCCGTTCCCGCTGCACCGGCATCGCCGGCAGCGGTCCCCGCCGCCGCGCCGGCCGCTGCCGCCCCGACGGCCGCCAACGCCCTCGTATTGAACGTCAACCAGGATTCGTGGATCGAAGTACGGCCGGCCAAGGGCGGCGCGCCGCTGCTGTCGCGCCTCGTCAAGGCCGGCAGCACGGAAACCGTCAACGTCGAGCAGCCGGTGCGCATGACGGTCGGCAATCCGGCCGGCGTCACGGCGACGCTGCGCGGCACCGCCGTCGCGCTGCCGCCGGTGCCGGGCAAGACGCTGTCGCGGGTCAATCTGCAATAAACGGAGCAGAGAAATGACTTTTTCGAACAACGCCAACGCACCGATCGGATCGGGCCCGCTGCCGCGCCGCGCCAGTCGCGGCGTGCTCGTGCAGCACGGCGCGCGCAAGGTGATGGTCGGCGGCGATGCCCCCGTCGTCGTGCAGTCGATGACGAATACGGACACGGCCGACGTGATCGGCACCGCGATCCAGGTCAAGGAACTGGCGCGTGCCGGGTCCGAGATCGTGCGCATCACCGTGAACACGCCGGAAGCGGCCGCGGCCGTGCCCGCGATCCGCGAGCAGCTCGACCGGATGGACGTCGACGTCCCCCTCGTCGGCGACTTCCACTACAACGGCCACCTGCTGCTGCGCGATTATCCCGAGTGCGCGCAGGCGCTGTCGAAATACCGCATCAATCCGGGCAACGTGGGGCAGGGCGCCAAGCGCGACACCCAGTTCGCGCAGATGATCGAAACCGCCATCCGGTACGACAAGCCGGTGCGCATCGGCGTCAACTGGGGCAGCCTCGACCAGTCTCTGCTGGCGCGCATCATGGACGAGAACGCCTCGCGCGCGCAGCCGTGGAGCGCCCAGGCCGTCATGTACGAAGCCTTGATCACGTCGGCGATCGAGAACGCCCAGCGCGCCGAGGAAATCGGCCTGGCGCGTGAAAAAATCGTCCTGTCGTGCAAGGTGTCGGGCGTGCAGGACCTGATCGCCGTCTACCGCGAACTGGGCAAACGCTGCGACTACGCGCTGCACCTGGGCCTGACGGAAGCGGGCATGGGCAGCAAGGGCATCGTCGCATCGACCGCGGCGCTGTCCGTGCTGCTGCAGGAAGGCATCGGCGACACGATCCGCATCTCGCTGACGCCGGAACCGGGCGGCGACCGCACGAAGGAAGTGGTCGTCGGCCAGGAGATCCTGCAGACGATGGGCCTGCGCAAGTTCACGCCGATGGTCATCGCGTGCCCGGGCTGCGGCCGCACGACGTCGACCGTGTTCCAGGAACTGGCCGACAACATTCAGACTTTCCTGCGCGAGCAGATGCCGGAATGGAAGAAGACCCATCCGGGCGTGGAAGCGATGAACGTGGCCGTGATGGGCTGCATCGTGAACGGCCCGGGCGAATCGAAGCACGCGAACATCGGCATCTCGCTGCCGGGCACGGGCGAATCGCCGGCGGCACCGGTCTTTGTGGATGGGCAAAAGGTCGCTACACTGCGGGGCGAGCGGATCGTGGATGAGTTCAAGACGATCGTGCTGGACTACGTGAAGAAGAATTATTCGAAGCAGGCTGAAACCGCCTGAGCGTCATCCCTGCGCAGGCAGGGACCCAAGTTTGCACGCGCAGCTGTCATGCATGCAAAACTTGGGTTCCCGCCTTCGCGGAAATGACGGTACTTGAGCGGTGCGAAGGAAGAAATAGAAATGTCCGACAAAAAAGAGAAAATCGTCGCCATCAAAGGCATGAACGACATCCTGCCGGCCGACGCGCCGTTGTGGGAACTGTTCGAAAACACCGCGGAATCCGTGCTCAAGAGCTACGGCTACCAGAAGATCGTCACGCCCATCGTCGAGGAGACGGGCCTGTTCGCGCGTGCCATCGGCGCCGTCACCGACATCGTCGAGAAGGAGATGTATTCCTTCACCGATTCGATGAACGGCGACCTGCTCACCCTGCGTCCGGAAGGCACGGCCGGCGTCGTGCGCGCCGTCATCGAGCATAATCTGGCCTACGACGGCCCCAAGCGCCTGTGGTACAAGGGCCCGATGTTCCGCCACGAGCGCCCGCAGCGCGGCCGCTACCGCCAGTTCTTCCAGTTCGGCGCGGAAGCCATCGGCTTTTCCGGCCCGGACATCGACGCGGAATTGATCATGCTGTGCCGCCGCCTGTGGGACGACCTGGGCCTGGATAACATCCGCCTGGAACTGAACTCGATCGGCAATGCCGAGGAGCGCCAGCGCCACCGCGCCGACCTGATCACCTATTTCGAGGCGAACATCGACGTGCTCGACGCGGAAGCCAAGCGCCGCCTGCACGCGAACCCGCTGCGCATCCTGGACACCAAGAACCCGGCCATGCAGGACCTCGTCAACGCGGCGCCCAAGCTGCTCGCCTACCTGGGCGGCGAATCGCTCGCGCACTTCGAGGGCCTCAAGCGGATCCTGGACGCGAACAATGTCCAGTACACCGTGAATCCGCGCCTCGTGCGCGGCCTCGACTACTATAACCGCACCGTGTTCGAGTGGGTCACCGACCTGCTGGGTGCGCAGGGCACCGTCTGCGCCGGCGGCCGCTACGATCCGCTGATCGAGACGTTCGGCGGCAAGCCGACGCCGGGCATCGGCTTCGCGATGGGCATCGAGCGCCTGATCGAGCTGATGAAGGCGCAGGGCGAGCCGGCCGAACCCGCGCAGTGCGACGTCTACCTCGTGCACCAGGGCGAGGACGCGCAGATGAAGGCGTTCATCCTCGGCGAGCGCATCCGCGACGCCGGCCTGGACGTGGTCCTGCACTGCGCGACGCCGACGGGCGCCGGCAGCTTCAAGAGCCAGATGAAGAAGGCCGACGGTTCCGGCGCCGCGTTCGCCGTGATCATCGGCGCGGACGAAGTGGCTAACGGCGTCGTGGCCGTGAAGGCGCTGCGCGAAGCCGAGGGTGGCCAGCAGCAGCACAGCGTGCCGTTCGACGAAGCCGTCGACTTCATCGTCGACCAGATCGTGGGCGGACACGACCACGATCACGACCACGTGCACTATCATCCATAATTCCCGGTCCCGCGCGCGCGGGGCATCGATCAACCAACGATAACAAGACTGAACGTTCATGGCATACGATCTCGAAGAACAGGAACAGATAGCCAATTTCAAGGCCTTCTGGGACCGCTTTGGCAACCTCATCAGCTGGGTGCTGATCATCGCGCTGGGTGGCTATGCCGCCTACAACTTCTGGAACTCGCACCAGCGCACGCAGACCGCGGAAGCGTCCGGCCTGTACGACGGCCTGACGCAGGCGATCCAGGCGGGCGACAAGGCCAAGGTCCAGCGCTTCACGAGCGACATCGAGGACAAGTTCGGCTCGACCGCCTACGCGCCGATGGCCGCGCTGGCCGCCGCCAAGGCCGCGTTCGACGCGAACGACCTGAAAACCGCGAAGGCCCAGCTGCAATGGGCGGTCGACCATGGCGACGACGAGTACAAGGCCATTGCCAAGCTGCGCCTGTCCGGCGTGCTGCTGGACGAAAAGGCCTACGACCAGGCGCTGGCGCTGCTGAACGGCGACTTCCCGGCGCAGTTCGCGGCCGAAGTGCTGGACCGCAAGGGCGACGTCCTCGTCGCGCAGAACAAGCTGCTTGACGCCCGCACCGCCTACCAGGCCGCGCTCGACAAGATGGAGAAGAACCATCCGGGCCGCCAGGTCGTGCAAGTCAAGCTGGATGCGATTGGTGGCGCGCCGACCGGCGCGAAAGCCGCCGCGTAACATTACCGTCGTTCCCGCGGAGGCGGGAACCCAATGTCGTACGCGTCGTCATAACGCACGCAAAATTGGGTCCCCGCCTGCGCGGGGACGACGCATCTTCAAATAACAAGGTACAAAAGACATGCGTATTAGCCGCAAGCTCGTTGGTGTCGGTGTCCTCGCCCTGATGACGGGCTGTTCCACCCTGCATTCGCTGAATCCGTTCGCATCCAAACCGAAGGGCAACCAGCCCGCGCCGCTGGTCGACCTGAAAGGGTCGATGGCCGTGCGCACGGCGTGGAAGCTGGAAGTCGGCAAGTCGCAGAGCTATATGTTCTCGCCGGCGCTGGCCGACAACTCCGTCATCGCGGTCGGGGGCGACGGCACCATCGTGCGCGCGGACGCCGCCACGGGCCGCCAGATCTGGCGCACCAAGGCCGGCATGGACCTGACGGCGGGCGTCGGCACGGACGGCAGCGTCATCGTGCTGGGCGGCGCCAAGGGCATGCTGCTCGCGTTCGACATGGACGGCAAGAAGCTGTGGGATGCCCAGCTGTCCTCCGAGATCCTGTCGTCGCCGGTCGTGGGCGAGGGCATCGTCGTGGCGCGCAGCATCGACAACCGCATCGTCGGCTACGACGCCAAGACGGGCCAGAAGAAATGGACCGTGCAGCGCACGGCGCCGGCGCTGACGCTGCGCCTGGCGCCGGGCATGGTCATCCACGACAAGGACGTGCTGATCGCCCAGCCGGGCGGCAAGCTGATGTCGCTGATCCTCGCCACCGGCGCGCCGCGCTGGGAGATCGAGGTCGGCGTCGCACGCGGCGCGACGGAACTCGAGCGCGTCACCGACATGGGCGGCACGCCGGTCGTGATCGACAACGACGTGTGCGCCGTGTCGTACCAGGGCCGCGTCGGCTGCTTCGACCTGGCCACCGGCAGCCCGCGCTGGACCCGCGACATCTCGTCCGAAGTGGGCGTGGCCGCGGACCAGCGCTTCGTATTCGTCCCGGACGACAAGGGCGCCGTGTTCGCGTACAACCGCGACAGCGGCACGAGCGCATGGAAGAACGACAAGCTGGCCTACCGCCACCTGTCCACGCCGGTGTCGTATGGCCGCGCCGTCGCCGTCGGCGACTATCAGGGCTATGTGCATTTCCTGTCGCGCGAGGACGGTGCCTTCCTGGCCCGTGCCGCGACTGACGGCAGCGCCATCGAATCCGTGCCGCTGGTCGCCGGTTCGAACCTGATTTTTCAAACACAAAATGGAACCGTGACCGCAATCGCGGTCGAATAAGATTCAATGAAGCCGGTAATCGCACTCGTAGGTCGTCCCAACGTCGGAAAGTCGACCTTATTCAATCGCATGACCCGCTCGCGCGACGCGCTCGTGGCGGACCTGCCCGGCCTGACGCGTGACCGCCACTACGGCGAAGGACGCGTGGGCGAACGGCCGTTCCTGGTCATCGATACCGGCGGTTTCGAGCCGGTCGCCAAGGAAGGCATCATGCACGAAATGGCGCTGCAGACGCGCCAGGCCGTCGCCGAGGCGGACGTCGTGATGTTCATCGTCGACGGCCGCCAGGGCCTGACCCCGCACGACAAGACCATCACCGACTTCCTGCGCAAGTCGGGCCGCAAGGTCATGCTCGTCGTGAACAAGAGCGAGGGCATGAAGTACTCCGCCGTCACGGCCGATTTCTACGAGCTGGGCATGGGCGATCCGTACGTGATCTCCGCCGCCCACGGCGACGGCGTGCTGGACCTCGTCAACGAGGCCATCGACGAAGCCGTGCAGCAGCGCCCCGCGGAAGCCGAGGAGCTGGAGCCGGCCGACCACGGCGTCAAGATCGCCCTCGTGGGCCGTCCGAACGTCGGCAAGTCCACGCTGATCAACACGCTGGTCGGCGAGCAGCGCGTGATCGCGTTCGACATGCCGGGCACCACGCGCGATTCGATCGAGGTCCCGTTCGAGAAGGGGGGCAAGCAGTACACCCTGATCGACACGGCCGGCATCCGCCGCCGCGGCAAGGTGTTCGAGGCGATCGAGAAATTCTCGGTCGTGAAGACGCTGCAGTCGATCTCGGAGGCGAACGTCGTCGTGCTGATGCTGGACGCCCAGCAGGACATCTCCGAGCAGGACGCGCACATCGCCGGCTTCATCCTGGAGACGGGCCGCGCGCTCGTCGTCGCCGTCAACAAGTGGGACGGCCTCACGTCCGACCAGCGCGACCAGGTCAAGAACGACATCGACCGCAAGCTGGATTTCCTCGGCTTCGCGGAGATGAAGTTCATCTCGGCGCTGAAGGGCACGGGCATCAACCACCTGATGAAGGCCGTCGACACGGCGTACGCGGCGGCGACCGCGAAGCTGTCGACGCCACGCCTGACGCGCGCGCTGCAGGAAGCCATCGAGAAGCAGGAACCGAAGCGCAAGGGCAGCACCCGCCCGAAGATGCGCTATGCCCACCAGGGCGGCCAGAACCCGCCCATCATCGTCATCCACGGCAATGCGCTGGATGGCATCACGGAACCGTACAAGCGTTACCTGGAAAAGCATTTCCGCGATACGTTCGACCTCATCGGCACGCCATTGCGGATCGAACTGCGCAGCGGTAAGAACCCGTTCGCCAAAGACCGCGAATAAGCGCGCGCGGCGTGCGTCGCCGCGACGCAATCGTAGGGTGGGCACCCCGTGCCCACCAATCGCGCGCAAATCCATTTGCGACAAACGTTTTTTCGCATGCGGCAAGGCGCTTTTTAAGCCAGGTTTAACCATAGCAGTACGACAAAAAACGTCAAAACAGGTTACAGTTAGCCTGGGCGAACATTCACAGCTTGAGAATGTTGGCGCAGCCACTTGAAATCCGGCATCCCGCCACAATTTTTATACGACAACAACATCACGGAGCTGTCATGAGCAACAAAGGGCAACTGTTACAAGACCCATTCCTCAACGCCTTGCGCAAAGAGCACGTCCCTGTCTCGATCTACCTGGTCAACGGGATCAAGCTTCAGGGCCATATCGAATCCTTCGACCAGTACGTGGTCCTGCTGCGTAACACGGTCACCCAGATGGTTTACAAGCACGCTATCTCCACCGTCGTCCCGGCCCGCGCCGTCAACCTCAACCTCGAACAAGACGCCGAGTGAGGTCGATGGCTGACGTTTCCGGCAACACCATGCGCGCGGCATTGGTCGGTATCGACTTCAGCGCTGGCGACTTCAAAGCCAGCCTGGAAGAACTGGCCCTGCTGGCACGCTCGGCAGGGGCCGAACCGGTCACCACGATCACCGCCAAGCGCAACAGTCCCGATCCCGCGTATTTCGTCGGCAGCGGCAAGGCCGACGAGATCGCGCAGGCCTGCCTGGCCGACAAGGTCGAGCTCGTCATTTTCAACCACGCCCTGTCGCCCGCCCAGCAGCGTAACCTGGAGCGGCGCCTCAACGTGCGCGTGGTCGACCGCACCAGCCTGATCCTCGACATCTTCGCCCAGCGGGCCCAGAGCCACGAGGGCAAGCTGCAGGTGGAGCTGGCCCAATTGCAGCACCTGGCCACGCGCCTGATCCGCGGCTGGACCCACTTGGAACGCCAGAAGGGTGGTATCGGCCTGCGCGGTCCCGGTGAAACCCAGCTCGAGACCGACCGCCGGCTGATCGGCGAGCGCGTCAAGATGCTGCGCACCCGCCTCACCAAGCTGCGCAAGCAGCACGAGACCCAGCGCCGTTCGCGCGGGCGCAACCAGACTTTTTCCGTGTCGCTCGTCGGCTATACCAACGCCGGCAAGTCGACGCTGTTCAACACCCTGACGAAGGCCGGGGTGTACGTCGCGAACCAGTTGTTCGCCACGCTCGACACGACGTCGCGCCGCTTGTACCTCGGTGCGGACGTCGGCAACGTCGTCGTGTCCGATACCGTCGGATTCGTGCGCGAACTGCCGCACCAGCTGGTCGCCGCGTTCCGCGCCACGCTGGAAGAAACCATCCACGCCGACCTGCTGCTGCACGTCGTCGACGGCGCCTCGCCCGTGCGGATGGAGCAGATCGAGCAGGTCAACGAGGTCCTGCGCGAGATCGGCGCCGACCATATTCCCCAGATCCTCGTCTGGAACAAGATCGATGCCGCGGACCTCGAGCCCGGGATCGAGCGTGATGAATATGGTAAGATCAGCCGCGTTTTCATCAGCGCCAGGAGCGGCGCCGGCCTCGACCTGCTGCGCGACGCGATCGGCGAAGCGGCCGGCGGCAAGGCCGGCGTGCCGGGCGCCGACGAGCAGGAAGGCGAGGAAGCCGGCTTCGCGCACGAGGTGCAGACGGGGGCGGCCGCGGCCGACCTGCTGCCCGCGACTCCCCATCCCGGACCACACTAGTCTATGCTTGTTTCTTTGATCAAACGGATCGGCGCGCGGCTGGCGCCGGCCGGTCGCCATGCCGGCGCGCGCAAGGCCGGCCTTCCTATGTTGTCCGTCAATGATCCTCGTTGGGGCCACAAACCCAAGTCGAACGAAGGCCGCGGCCCGAACAACAACAAGAACGACGGCGACGGCCCGCCCGACCTCGACCAGCTGTGGCGCGACTTCAACCAGCGCCTCAACCGCCTGTTCGGCGGCAAGCGCGGCGGCGGCGACGGCTCGTTCCGTCCGGACGCGCGCGGCATCGGCCTGACGGCCACCGTCGTCGGCGCCATCGTCGTGCTGATCTGGCTCGCCAGCGGTGCGTTCATCGTGCAGGAAGGGCAGGTCGGCATCGTGACGACGTTCGGCCGGCTGTCGCACGTCACCGGGGCCGGTTTCAACTGGCGCTGGCCGGCGCCGTTCCAGGCGCACGAGACCGTCAATACGGCGCAGGTGCAGACCGCCGAGATCGGCTACCGCGCCAACGTGCGCAACAAGCAGCCGAACGAGGCGCTGATGCTGACGGGCGACGAGAACATCGTCGACGTCCAGTTCTCGGTGCAGTACAAGATCAAGGACCCGGTCGCCTGGGTGTTCAACAACCGCGACCAGGTCGAGACCGTCCGCGACGCCGCCGAGACCGTCGTGCGCGAACTCGTCGGCCAGAACACGATGGACACCGTCCTGTACGACGGCCGCGACAAGCTGGCCGCCCAGGCGCGCGAAGCGATCCAGCGCATGGCCGACCGCTACAAGCTCGGTGCCGACATCGTCGGCGTGACCATGCAGTCCGTGCAGCCGCCGGACCAGGTCGCCGCCGCGTTCGAGGACGCCGGCAAGGCGCAGGAAGAGCGCGCCCGTTCGCGCAGCGAAGCGCAGGCCTTTGCCGACGACATCCTCCCGCAGGCGAAGGGCCGCGCCGCGCGCCTGCTGCAGGATGCGGAAGCGTACCGCGCCAGCGTCGTCAGCGTCGCGACCGGCAATGCCGCGCGCTTCGACAAGATCGTGGCCGAGTACGCCAAGGCTCCGGCCGTCACCCGCGACCGCATGTATATCGAGACGATGCAGCAAATCCTTTCCAGCACCAGCAAGGTCATGATCGACGCCAAGACCGGCACCAACCAGATCTACCTGCCGCTCGACCGCCTGCTGGCCCAGTCGACGGCCAACGAGGCCGCACGCGGGGCGGGTTCCGGCCCGGTGATGGCGCCGCCGCAGAACCCGGCCCAGCCGGCGCAGCAGTCGCAGCCGCAGCAGAACCCGGCCACGCAAGCCCAGCCGGAAGCGTCGAGCGGCGAATCGAACCGCACGCGCGACCTGCGCAGCCGCGACACCGGCCGCGAACGGGAGAGCCGCTGATGAGCCGCCTTCTCGCCACCCTGATCGGGGTCGCCGTCGTCGTCGCGCTTGCGGCGTCGTCCGTGTTCGTCGTCGACCAGCACCGCTATGCCGTCGTGTATGCGCTCGGTGAACTGCGCGAGGTGATCAAGGAGCCGGGCCTGAACTTCAAGGCGCCGCCGCCGTTCCAGAACGTCGTCTACCTCGACAAGCGCCTCCAGACGCTCGATACGCCGGACGGCGAGCGCTTCATGACGGCGGAAAAGAAGGATCTGCTCGTCGATGCGTTCGTCAAATGGCGCATCGTGAATCCGCGCCAGTACGTGATCGCCATCGGCGGCAACGCCGACCGCGGCGGCGAGCGCCTGACCCAGCTCGTGCGCACCGCGCTCACGGCCGAGATCGGCAAACGCAACCTGGCCGACGTGCTGACCGGCGGCAAGCGCGCCGACGTCGCCGACGCCGTCCGCGCCGACCTGGCGCCGGAAGTGCGCGACCTGGGCGTGGAGGTCGTCGACGTGCATCTGAAGCGCATCGATTTCGTCGACCAGGTCAACAATGCCGTGTACGAACGCATGAAGGCCGACCGCGTGCGCGTGGCGAACGAATTGCGCGCGACCGGCGTGGCCGAGGCGGAAACGATCCGTGCCGACGCCGAGCGCCAGCGCAGCGTGATCCTCGCCGACGCCCAGCGCGATGCCGAGACGATCAAGGGCGACGGCGATGCGCAGGCGTCGCAGATCTATGCCAAGTCGTTCGGCAAGAATCCGGAGTTCTATCGCTTCTATCGCTCGATGGAGGCGTACAAGGCCACCTTCAAGGGCAGGAACGACGTGATCGTGCTGGATTCGAATTCGGCGTTCTTCAAGTATTTCAACGGACCCGGCGCCGGCAAATAACCGGTGCCATGTGGCCCGCAGGTAGGGTGGACGGGTCTCCCGTCCACGCGTCCAACTTCGACATGAATGGTCGTGCGCACGCTGGTTGAACGCGTGGGCACGTGGTGCCCACCCTACCCGTGACGCGTCCGGCGCGGGGCGTTGTCGTGGAATATCGGCAACGTTGGCATCCGTTTCATCGCCAACCGAGCCGCGTTTTCGGTTAAAATCGTCGATTCGGCGCAGTGGACGCGTGCAAAGCCGCGTTCACGCCGCCCGAATATTGTCCGACCTTTAATAATCCGACCCGCTTTGCCCATGCCCACCTGGCTCCTGCCCGAGAATATCGCCGACGTCCTGCCGTCCGAAGCGCGCAAGATCGAAGAGCTGCGCCGCTTGATGCTCGACACCTTCCGTACCTACGGCTACGAACTCGTGATGCCGCCGCTGCTCGAATACGTCGATTCGCTGCTGGCCGGCGCCGGGCAGGATACCGATCTCCGGACCTTCAAGCTCGTCGACTCGATGAGTGGCCGCCTGCTCGGCCTGCGCGCCGACATGACGACGCAAGTCGCCCGCATCGACGCCCACCTGCTGAACCGCGACACCGTGACCCGCCTGTGCTATGCCGGCAGCGTGCTGCACACGCAGCCGTCCGGCCTGCACGCCACGCGCGAGCCGCTGCAGATCGGCGCCGAAATCTACGGCCACGCCGGCCTCGAGGCGGATGCCGAGATCCAGGAACTGGCGCTCGCGTCGCTCGCGCTGGCCGGCTTCGAACAGCCGCGCCTCGACCTGTCGCACGTGGGCGTGCTGCGCGCGATCCTCGCGGAAGACCCGGCCGCCAAACGCGACGAACAGCTGCTGTACACCCTGCTGCGCTCGAAGGACGTCCCGGGCCTGGAAGAAGTCACCGCGGACTATGCCGCACCGACGCGCGCCGCGCTGCTGGCACTGCCGAACCTGTACGGCGACATCGACGTGCTCGCGCGCGCGAAGGACGTGCTGCCGGCGCTGCCGGGCATCGCCCGCGCGCTGGCGGAACTCGCGGCGCTGGCCGGCTCGGCGCTGGGCCGCGCCCAGATCGCCATCGACCTCGCCGACCTGCGCGGCTACCAGTACGAAAGCGGCGCCATGTTCGCGCTGTACGTGCCGGGCCTGCCGAATGCCGTCGCGCGCGGCGGGCGCTACGATCACGTGGGCGAAGCGTTCGGCCGCGCGCGTCCCGCGACCGGTTTTTCGCTCGACCTGCGCGAGCTGGCGCGGCTGCTGCCGACGGCCGAGCGCAAGCACTCCATTCGTGCCCCGTGGGGCAACGCGCCCGAGCTGCGCGAAAAAATCGCCGACCTCCGGAAGAGCGGCGAAGTGGTGATCCAGTCCATGCCGGGTCACGACAATGTACAGGACGAGTTCGAGTGCGACCGCGTGCTCGTCCTCGAACAAGGAAATTGGATTCTCAAAAACTTAGGTTAAGTGATGTCAAATACTGCTAAGAACGTCGTTGTCATCGGCACCCAGTGGGGCGATGAGGGCAAGGGTAAGATCGTCGACTGGCTGACCGACCATGCCGCCGGCGTGGTGCGTTTCCAGGGCGGCCACAACGCCGGCCACACGCTGGTGATCAAGGGCCAGAAGACCGCGCTGCAACTGATCCCGTCGGGCATCATGCGCGCGGGCGTGGCCTGCTACATCGGCAACGGCGTCGTCGTGTCCGTCCCGGACGTGATGCGCGAGATCGACAAGCTGGAAGCGGCCGGCATCGAAGTCGCGTCGCGCCTGAAGATCTCGGAAGCCTGCCCGGTCATCCTGCCTTACCACGTCGCCATCGACGTCGCGCGCGAAGCGAAGCGCGGCGTGAACAAGATCGGCACGACGGGCAAGGGCATCGGCCCCGCGTACGAAGACAAGGTGGCGCGCCGCGCGATCCGCATCGCCGACCTGTTGAATGAAACCCGCTTCGCCGAAAAGCTGCGCGAGAACCTGGAATACCACAACTTCGTGCTGACCGGCTTCCTCGGCGGCGAGGCGCTGGACTTCCAAAAAGTGTTCGACGACGCGATGGCCCTCGTGCCGCGCCTGCGTCCGATGGTCGGCGACGTGTCGTCGGCGCTGTACGCCGCGCACAAGGCGGGCGGCAAGCTGCTGTTCGAAGGCGCGCAGGGTTCGCTGCTCGACGTCGACCACGGCACGTATCCGTTCGTCACCTCGTCGAACTGCGTGGCCGGCAATGCCGCCGCCGGTTCGGGCGTCGGTCCGGGCATGCTGCACTACATCATGGGCATCACCAAGGCCTACACGACCCGCGTGGGGTCGGGTCCGTTCCCGTCGGAACTGCCGACGGACGCCGGCGTGGGCGAGCACCTGTCGCGCATCGGCCACGAGTTCGGCACCGTGACGGGCCGCGCCCGCCGCTGCGGCTGGTTCGACGCCGCGCTGCTGCGCCGCTCCGTGCAGATCAACGGCGTGACCGGCATGTGCCTGACCAAGCTGGACGTGCTGGACGGCCTGGAATCGCTGAAGCTGTGCACCGGCTACAAGATCGACGGCCGCGACGTCGACATCTTCCCGGTCGGCGCGGAAGAAGCCGCCGCCTGCGTGCCGGTGTACGAAGAGATGCCGGGCTGGACGGGCACCACCGTCGGCGCCAAGTCGATGGACGACCTGCCGGCCAACGCCCGCGCCTACATCAAGCGCATCGAAGAACTGGTCGGTGTTCCGGTGGACATGGTGTCGACCGGTCCGGACCGCGAAGAAACCATCGTGCTGCGCCACCCGTTCGCAGCCTGATACGAAGCAAGTCCTTGGCGCGCGACCCGCGCGGCAAGGACGTCAGCCATAAGCAGACCACAAGCAGAAACTAGGGATAAATCCAAATGACGACGCCTTCATCGAGCGACAAGGACCTGTGGGTCTCCTGGGATGAATACAACCGCCTGATCGAGCGCCTGGCGCTCAAGGTGTATGAATCGAACTGGAAGTTCGACATGGTGCTGTGCCTCGCGCGCGGCGGCGTGCGCCCGGGCGACGCGATCTCGCGCATCTTCGACGTGCCGCTGGCGATCCTGTCGACCAGTTCGTACCGCGAAGAAGCGGGCACCAAGCAGGGCGACCTGGACATCGCCAAGTACATGACGATGACCAAGGGCCCGCTGGCCGGCCGCATCCTGCTCGTCGACGACCTGGCCGATTCCGGCGTCACGCTGCGCAAGGTGCGCGAGCACCTCAAGGACAATTATTCCGACGTGTCGGAAGTGCGCTCGGCCGTCATCTGGGTCAAGGGCACGTCGTCGATCAAGCCGGATTACCACCTGGTCGACCTGCCGCACAATCCGTGGATCCACCAGCCGTTCGAGGATTACGACGGGCTGCGTCCGCACCAGCTGTCGTCCTGGTTGAAGAAATTCGAGCAGAGCTGATTCGCAGCGGCTGCGAACAGAGAAGGGCGGTGCCATCGGCGCCGCTTTTTTTTTACCGCGGACGCAAACTGCGTCATTCCCGCGCAGACGTGAATCCATACCGGGCTTCGCTTGAATCAACATGGGTTCCCGCTTTCGCGGGAACGACGGGAGATCGGTTAAGATTCCACCTGCCATAACAATAACAACGCCCCATGACCCAGAGCTTCTTCCAGACCTTCATCCTCCTGCTGCTCGTCACCGACCCCTTCGGCAACGTCCCGCTGTTCGTGACGGCGCTGAAGGACGTCAACCCGGCCCGCCGCCCGCGCATCGTGATCCGCGAATGCGCCATCGCCTTCGTCCTGCTGCTGCTCTTCATGTTCTTCGGGCGCCACTTCCTGGCCGCGCTGCAGCTGACCGACATCTCGCTGCGCATCGGCGGCAGCGTGATCCTCCTGATCATCGCCATCCGCATGATCTTCCCGCATCCGGACGGCGTGCTGGGCCGCAGCGAAGGCGGCGAGCCGTTCATCGTGCCGCTGGCGATTCCCGCGCTGGCCGGGCCATCGGCGCTGGCGACCGTGCTGCTGTTCACGTCGGGCACGGCCGAGGAGGTGATGGTGCACGTGGCCGCGCTGGCATTCGTGGCCGTGATCTGGCTGGCCGTCCTCCTCGGCGCCGAGCGCCTGCAGAACGTGCTGGGCACGCAGGTCATGACGGCGTTCGAGCGCCTGATGGGCCTGATCCTGACGGCGATGTCGATCGAAATGCTGCTGGGCGGCGTGCGCGCCTTCGTCAAGACCCTCTGACTTCAACAAGGAATTCACCATGAATACGATGTTCCGCATCTGCTCCCTCGGCCTCGCGCTGACGCTCACGCTGACCCTGGCCGCCTGCAAGCGTTCGAACGACACGGCCGCGCGCGCGCCGGCGGAGGTCAAGGTCGACACGTCGCCGGTCGCCTTCCAGAAGATCGATACGACGGCCGGCACCGGCGCCGTCGCCACGGCCGGCAAGATCGTCACCGTCAACTACACCGGGTGGCTGTACCTGCCGGACGCGCCGCAGCACCACGGCGAGCAGTTCGACAGTTCCATCGGCCGCAAGCCGTTCACGTTCCGCCTCGGCAGCGGCGGCGTCATTCCCGGCTGGGACCAGGGCGTCGACGGCATGAAGGTGGGCGGCAAGCGCACGCTCGTCATCCCCGCGTCGCTCGGCTATGGCGCGGACGGCGCCGGCCCGATCCCGCCGAACGCCAACCTGATCTTCGACGTCGAGCTGCTCGACGTGCAGTAAGCGCCGCGGCGGCCGGACGGCTGAACATGCACCGTAAAGGCAGGCGCCAAACGGAGGACCTCTTGGGTATATACTGAAAGTCCGCTGCCTGATGGCCAGTGCAAGAACCCGTTGGTCTTCCGATGAATCAGTCGCTCTCCCGCCGCACGACGATCAGTTATTACCTGGTGATCTTCCTGGTGGTGGCGACGCCCGCCTTGCTGGTCTGGCAGCATGTCGGGATGGTCCGGACCGTCGAGATTTCGCCCCGTCAACCGCACGGCGTCCGGATCGCCGACGACCGCGACGACATGCACGGCAATTCGGTCGCCTCGCTGGTGCGCACCGACGATGCCATCATCCTGCGTTGCGCGCTGGGAGCCCAGGCGACGTATCCATTTTGCAAATTGCAATTCCTGCTGGACGGCCCGGGCAAGGGGCTGGACCTGTCCGGGTTCGACACGATTGCGTTCGATCTGCGCTATTCGGCAGACCGGCCCCCGCAACTGATCAAGCTTCACGTCCTGAATTTCGAGCCGGAGTTTTCCCGGTTGGGCAACTGGAACTCGCAGCGGTTCAACGAAGCCCGCATCGAACTTCCCGCCCAGCCCACCTTCACGATTCCCATCAATGTCCTGCGCACGGCGGACTGGTGGCGAACCTTGTACAACGTCCCGCTGTCCAAGAGCTATCCGCGGCTGGACCACGTGACGGCCGTGGAAATCTCGACGGATGCCGTCCCACCGGGGCAACTGATCACGATCGAACTGCGGTCGCTCCAGTTTCGCGGCAAATGGATCTCGCAGACGACGCTTCTCATGTGGCTGGTGTCCGCGTGGATCGGATGCGGCGTTCTCGGCTTGTCGCTGGGCCTGCTGCATTTCCGCGCCAGCCTGTCGGTCAGCAATTCACGCCTGGAACATCTGGCCGCCATCGTCCGGGAACGCAAGGCGGCCGAGGCGGCGCGCGAGGCGGCGCTGGCCGAGGCGGTCGGCCTGGCGCGCCAGCGCAGCAATTTTTTGGCGCAGATGAGCCACGAATTGCGCACCCCGCTCAACGCCATCATCGGCTATGCCCAGCTGCTGCGGCGCGACCGCCACCAGCTGACCGAACGGCAGGCCGCCGGCCTGGCCACCATTCACGAGAGCGGCCAGCATTTGCTCACCCTCATCAACGACATCCTGGACCTGGCGCGGGTCGAGGCCGGCAAGATGGTCCTGCATCCGGCCGCCGTCGATCTCGGCGCTTTCCTGCGGGTGGTCGTCGACATCATGCGCGTCAAGGCCGAAGAAAAAGGCCTGGCGTTCAGCTACGAGCTCGCGGCCGACTTGCCGCCCGTGGTGACGATCGACGAGACGCGCTTGCGCCAGGTGTTGCTCAATCTGCTGGGCAACGCGGTGAAATTCACCGATCGCGGCACGGTCGCCTTGCGCGTGCGGGAAGCGCCGGCCGCCGAAGGACCGGCCCCTCTGCGCCTGCGCTTCGACGTGACCGACAGCGGCATCGGCATGAGCGCGCATCAACTCGGGCGCCTGTTTCATCCTTTCGAACAAGTGGCCGACAAGCCGCGGCGCGAAGGCGGCACCGGCCTGGGCCTGGCCATCAGCCGGCAGCTGGTGCGGCTCATGGGCGGCGACATCGCGGTCGCCAGCGAACCGGGCACGGGAAGCACGTTCTGGTTCGAGATCCCGGCGCCGGCCGCCGCCGGCAGCCCGACCATCCAGCCGTCGCAGCATGCCATCGTCGGCTATGAAGGCGAGCGCAAGCGATTGCTGATCGTCGACGACGTGCCGCAAAACCGCGCGATGCTGATGGAGCTGCTGCACGCGGTCGGCTTCATCGTGGCGGGGGCCGAGAATGGCCTGGAGTGCCTGGTGTTGCTCGACAGCTTCAGGCCCGACCTGATCGTGATGGACGTCATGATGCCGATAATCGATGGCAATGAAACGACGCGCCGGATACGCCGCATGCCGGCATGGGGCAGGATCCCGATCATCGCCGTGACCGCTGGCGCCAGCCAGGAAGATGAAGCAAGATGCCGCGACGCCGGCGCCGACGCGTTTCTCGCCAAGCCGGTCGAACACGACGTCCTGCTCCGCACCATCGGCCAGCAACTGTCGCTGCACTGGGTCATCGACGAACCGCCGCCGCAACCGCTCAACCCGGACGACGAGGAAGACGCTGCCCTGGTCGCCCCGCCAGCCCAGGAGATCGAGGCACTCTGGCAATTGGCGCGGCTCGGGAATATGCGCAAGATCAGGGACCGCGCGGATTACCTGCGGTCGCTCGATCCCGCCTATGCGCCTTTCGCGAATCGTCTCCACGCCCTCGCGCAGGGCTACCATTCGAAGGGACTGGCCGCCTTCGTGGCGCGCTACCGGACCGAAAACGCGCTGCCGCCGCTTTGACGCGCGGCCATCGTTTTCCGCAATTGCCTTCCCCATACGCGGCCTTGCGCGCCGCCCTAGCACGTCGACGTTCCGCTGGCCAGACCCAGCGGTTTGATGACAATCAATTAATAATGTGTCGAATAAATTTACATTTGTACAATTTTTCTGACACAAAAAAATGACGGGCGGATGACAAGTTTTTGATTAATTGAGGAAATAACTCTTGGCTACGGAAAATGGCATACCCCTTGCTTGGGCTATCGATGCGCCTGCCGACGCCGGCAGGACCCTCAACAACCATCAGGGAGTCCGCATTGAAAACCCTCACCGCAATCACCGTTGCCATCGGTGTGTTGACCACGTCGCTGGCTTATGGTGCCACGACCTCCACCCAGTTCCACATCGACAGGGACGCGCGCATCGTCGATCTCGGCCTCGCCCCGCAGTCGGAGGTCAGGCAGATCACGCTGTCGCTGGCCGTCAAGAACCTCGCCGCCATGGAAGCGCATGCCGCCGCCGTCGTCGATCCGGCCAGCCCGACGTACCGGCAATTCCTGACGCCCGCACAGGTGGGCAGCCTGTACGGCCAGGACGCGGCGGCGATCGCCCAGGTGGTTAATTTCCTGAAGGCGCAAGGGCTGACCGTGACGAAAGTCTACGCGAACAACCTGCTGATTGCCGCGCAGGGCACGAACGCGCAGCTCGCGGCCGTGTTCGGCAGCCCGATCCGCGCCTACCAGACGCTGGGCCGCACCTACGAGGCACCGGCCGGCGCGACGGCGCTGCCCGCCAACCTGGCCGGCGTCGTCAAGTCCGTGCACGGCCTGAACGGCCGTCCGCTGTTCCACAGCAATATCACGCGCCAGCCGGCGTCGGGTGTCGCCACCGGCGAATCGAAGCTGGTGCCGAGCCGCATCCCGACCCCGAACGCCACGGCCGCGTCGCTGCCGGGCGAGTACACGGTGCTGGACCTGGCCGCCAAATACAACGTCGGCCCGCTGTACGCGGCCGGCGTGACGGGCGCCGGCAAGACCATCGGCATCGCCACGCTGGCCGGCTATCGCCAGTCCGACGCCTATGGCTACTGGAACGCGCTGGGCCTCCCCGTGGCGCCGAACCGGATCACCGACGTGCCGGTCGACGGCGGTCCGCTGGCGGACGACGGTCCGGGCAGCAGCGGCGCCGGCGAAACCACCCTCGACGTCGAGCAGTCGGGCGGCGTGGCGCCGGGCGCCAATATCCGCGTCTACCTGGCGCCGAACAGCGGCAACGGCTTCCTCGACATGTTCGCGACGGCCGTCGACGAGAACGTCGTCGACACGCTGTCCGTCAGCTGGGGCGCCGCCGAGATCTTCAACGGCCCGGACGACCTGGCAGCCTTCCACGCCGTCTTCGTCCAGGCCGCGCTGCAGGGCATCTCCGTGATCGCCGCGTCGGGCGACGCGGGCGCCTTCGACATCAACAGCAACTTCCCGTACCCCGCCTGCACCACGTTGCTGACGGCGGACCACCCGGCGTCCGACACGGCCGTGCTGGCGGCCGGCGGCACGACCTTGCCGCATACGCAGGTCCACAAATATGGCAGCATCACCATCCCGACCGAGCGCGCCTGGGCCTGGGACTACCTGCGCGGCTACATCACGTCGCACTACGGCCAGACCTTGTACTACTCGGATTACTTCCCGGTGGGCGGCGGCGGCGGCGTCAGCGTCGACTTCGGCCGGCCGTCGTACCAGAACGGCCTGGCCGGCGCGGCGACGAGCGCCGCGGCGCAAAGCCTGTACTGCAAGGCATCGGTGGTGGGCGATCCGGGCACCGGCTACGAAGACCTGGTCGACCTGCCGCCCGGCGTCGCCGGACGCAACCTGCCGGACGTGTCGCTGAACGCCGACCCGTACAGCGGCTACCTCGTGTACTTCGAAGGGCAGTGGGGCGCGGGCAGCGGCGGCACGAGTTTCGTGGCGCCGCAGCTGAACGGCATCTTCACGCTGATCGCGTCCGGCAGGAACAGCCGCCTCGGCATGCTGCATCCGCAGCTGTACGGCGCGTTCAAGACCTATGGATACGGCGCCACGTCGCCGTTCCGCGCGATCACGGCCGGCACCAACCTCTACTACAAGAGCACGACCACGTTCAATCCGGCGACGGGCCTCGGCTCGCTCGACGTGGCGAACCTCGCGCGCGCCCTCGGCGTGAGTCTGTGAATCCGATAACCCGCTACGAAAGACTGCAATGAAATCGATCAAACAAACCCTGGTCGGCCTCGTGCTCGCCACCTGCGCCGTCGTCAACGCCTCCGCCACGCCGACGTTCGAAAACACATACTTCGTCGTGCCCGATTTCGGGCCGGCCACGACGCAGACCTGGAACTTCGGCGCCGCGGAACCAAGCGCGGTGTTCGGCGACACGTTCGTCTACGACTTCCTGTTCAACACGCCGCCCGAGCCCGCCTGGTTCGAATTCACCGCGTTCCCGGACTTCGTGGGTGCGCTGGCGTTCTCGGACCTCGGTTTCTTTGCCGCCGACGGCGTGACGCCCATCGACGCGCTGGCCCTGTCGCTGACGAGCGGGCTGGCCGGCGGCATGGGCACGATCACGAGCGGCACCTACGACCTGCGCCTCGCCGGGACGTTCCTGGCCGACGGCGCCGGCTTCACCGGGCAGGCGTTCTCCGATATTCCGGAGCCGGTGAGCCTGGCGCTGATGGGCGCCGGCCTCGCGGGGATGATCGGCGCGCGCCGCCGCAAGGCCGCCGCCGCGGCCGCGCCGGAACGCGCTTAGTCGACCCCGCTGCCCGACCCTTCGACGAGCACCGGCGCGCGATAGCCCGCCGGCTTGTCGCCGACCCGGGCGCCGCCGTACATCATGCCCTGCATCGCATTGGTAAAGAAATAGTACGGGAACGGCGTCGCGGGCCGGCTCGCCTCGACCAGGCTGCGTGCGAGTTCAGCCGGGAGTTCGAAATCGAGCGCGCCGAGATTCGTCGTCAACTGTTCCGGCCGCGACGCGCCGACGATCACGCTGGCCACGCCCGGACGGTTCGCGACCCAGTTGAGGGCGACCTGCGCGAGCGGCCGGCCAACCTCGTCCGCCACTTGTTCCAGCGCGTCGACGATCTGGAAATTGCGCTCCGTAAGATGCTGGAACGCCGGGTTGCCGTTCCCCTGCATGGCCGCGAGACGGCCTTCTGCGGCCCCGTCGCGCCGATAACGGCCGGCCAACAAACCGCTGGCCAGCGGGCTCCAGACGGTGATGCCCATGCCGAGCTCGGTGGCCATGCGCTGGTATTCGTGTTCGATGTTGCGTTCGACGAGCGAATACTGCAGTTGCAGTGCCGACACCGGTTCATAGCCGCGCCATTCGGCCAGCGTCTGCGCGCGCGCCGCGTACCAGGCCGGCACGTCCGACAGGCCGACGTGGCGGATTTTGCCCGCACGCACGAGATCGTCCAGCGTACGCATCACTTCTTCCACAGGCGTCAATTGATCCCAGGCGTGCACATAAAACACGTCCAGGTAATCCGTCTGCAGGCGCTTGAGCGACCCTTCGACGGCGCGCATCAGGTTCTTGCGGCCGTTGCCGCCGCCGTTCGGGTTGGCGGCGGCCAGGTTGAACGTGTATTTGCTGGCCAGGACGAGCTGGTCGCGCGATCCGCTCGACTTGATGAATTCCCCCAACCACGTTTCGCTGGTGCCGTTCGTGTATACGTCGGCCGTATCGATGAAGTTGCCGCCGTGGTCGCGATACAGGCCGAATACCTGTTCGGCCGCGGCCTTGTCGGACCCCCAGCCCCATTCCGTTCCAAACGTCATCGCGCCCAGCGACAGGCGGCTGACGCGCAGGCCCGTGCGGCCGAGGGTGTAGTAGACGGGTTGTTGCATGACGTTTCTCCTTGTCTGGTTGAATGAACGTCAGCATAATCCGCTCGATAAGAAAGAAAAACTGCCATAATCTTCAATCCTTATTAAGAGAAGCTTCATAATGAAACTGACGCAACTGGATGGCCTGCTGGCCTTCGCGACCGTCGCCGAGCGCGGCAATTTCACGGCCGCGGCCGCGCTGCTGGAAGTCACGCCGTCGGCCGTCAGCCAGACTGTCCGGCAACTTGAGGAACGGCTGGGCGTGCGCCTGCTGCACCGGACGACGCGCAGCGTGAGCCTGACGGAAGCGGGCGAGCAATTTCTCGCGCGCGTGGCGCCGGCCGTGGCCGAGCTCACGCAGGCGGCTGCCGAGCTGGACGAATTCCGCAGCGGCCCCCACGGCGTGTTGCGGCTGAACATGGCGAACATCGTGTATGCCGTCTGGCTGCGCCCCTTGCTGCCCGGCTTTCTCGCCAGCTATCCCGGCATCAAGGTCGAACTCGGCTTCGACGAGGGCTTCGTGGACATCGTGGCCGGCGGATTCGATGCCGGCGTGCGCCTCGGCGAATCCGTCCAGCTCGACATGGTGGCCGTGCCGCTTACCCGGCAGGAACGGTTGTGCATGGTGGCGTCGCCGGACTACGTCGCACGGCGCGGCCTGCCGCGCACCATCGAGGAATTGCAGCAGCACGATTGCATCCGCTACCGGTTTCGCAGGAACAATGCAATCTACCGTTGGGAATTGATGCGGGACGGCCGCCTGATCGACGTGGAGGTGGGCGGGCCGCTGATCGTGACCAACAGCGCGTCGATGGCGGGCGCGGCCCGCGACGGCATCGGCATCGCCCACGTCTTTCACCGCCAGGTCGACGCCGACCTTGCCGCGGGCCGGCTGGTGCCCGTGCTGCCGGAATGCTGGTCGACACAGCCGGGCTTCCATCTCTACTACCCGACGCGGCGCCATTTGCCGGCGAAGCTGCGGGCGTTCATCGACTACTGCGGCGAACGGTTGGGGGGCGCGGCGGGGCACGAACGGTGAAGTTTGCCGCCAGCCTTCCGATCATGGTCTCGATTGTCGGCCGGTTTACATGGCTTTATGAGCGAACAGAGGGAAGCAAGCGTTCGGTTGTGGCCGGACTCGGCCGTCCGGATCAGCATGGCAGCTTGTCCATGCAGAAAGTTCACCGGCTGACTCGACATGCCGCTGGGGCCCGTTGCCGACCTTACCGGAACCTCTTGGCGACGAAAAATAAAATAATGGCCACAAAGACCCAGAACACGACACGCGCGATAAAACTGTACATGCCGGAACCAGGATTCAGTGTCGGTGTTACAGCTATGGGCACCCGATAGCGCCGCAGGATGCCAACGGCCAATGTATTGATAAGCAAGCTCAAGCAGAAAACCTTCAGGTCCCAGCCCAGCAAAACCTGGATCAAAATCGACATAATTACAACCTGACTCAAAACGACGAATGTCTGTTTTCGAATGGCATATCGCTTGTTCATGGTTTAAATTTGTCGCGCTGCTGCGTCGATCGTATTCATTGCCTCGCAAAGATTGCACTCTGCATGAAGGTTAGACTACGCTCGACACCGTAAAGAGGGAGTAAAAATCTGGTCTTCAATAGTCGTTGACCGTCCGGTTTTGGCCGAACTCGGACATTGAACCAGCATAGCAGGTTGCCGACGCGGAAAACTCACCGATGTTCACGATCGGCCGGAATCGGACGCCGGCATGGAGAAGGTGGCGAAACTGTTCTTTGCCCCGCCGCAGCCATTTAAATAATCCGATTCGTCCGGGTCCGCTATCGTCCGTTGAAGCAAAAATGCCCCGTTTTGCAAGTTAAAACGCGGGCACAAGGCCCTGGTGCCGCGACCTTTGACTCGGCGAGCCGAGGGCCCGTATCAACCGATGCGGCACGGCGCCGCTGCTGCGCGCCATCCCATGAACAATTACGGTCTTCGTCGCGTGGTGCCGCGATTTTTTATGCCCCGCCCGGAAGGCCGTATCGCGCCGGTCTTTTCCTTTCCGGCACTCGATACCCCTGCCGTGCTATGCTCCAGCCGATGTATAGCGCACACATCCTATTCCGCTCGATCCCAGCCCTGTTCCTGGCCGCGGCCGCCGTCGGCGGCGCCTCCGCCGCTACGCTGTCCGTCGGCCCCGGCAAGACCTTTTCCGCACCCTGCGCCGCCATCGCCGCGGCCCGGGACGGCGACACGATCGACATCGAGGGCAAGACCACGTACAAGGGCGACGCCTGCAAGATCGTCAGCAATAAGCTGACCATCCGTGGCGTGAACGGTCGTCCGCTGATCGACGCGGCCGGCAAGGAAAGCGGCGGCAAGGGGACCTGGGTCGTCACCGGCAACGACGTCGTCGTCGACAACGTCGAGATGGTCGGCGCCAAGGTGGCCGACCAGAACGGCGCGGCCCTGCGCCTGGAAGGGACCAACTTCACGCTGCGTAACAGCTTCCTGCACGATAACGAGAACGGCATTCTCAGTAATCGCAACGAGGACAGCGATATCCTGATCGAATACACGGAGTTCGGTCACAATGGTTTCGGCGGCGCCGGCCAGACGCACAACCTGTACATCGGCAAGGTCAAGAGCCTGACCTTCCGCTACAACTATTCCCACGATGCGAACGTCGGCCACAACCTGAAGTCGCGCGCGATGACGAACACGATCGTCTACAACCGCTTTTCGAGCACGAATCCGGGCGAAAAGGGGAGCACGGCCTCGGGCCAGCCGAGCTACGAGATCGACCTCCCGAGCGCGGGCACGTCCTATGTCATCGGCAACGTGATCCAGCAGCCGGCCGCCAATCAGAATCCGACCATCGTGGCGTACGGCGAGGAAGGGGCGACCAATCCGGCCCAGGACCTGTACTTCGTCAATAACACGGTGGTGAACGACTTCGACGGCGGGACCTTCCTGTTCGTCAGCGGCAAGGTGTCGACGCCGGCGCTCATCCAGAACAATATTTTTGTCGGTAACGGCACACTCAGCACCCAGGCCAGTGCAGTACTGAAGAGCAATTACCGCTCGTTCACGACGGACGTCTTCGACCGCGCCACCGGCAGCTTGCGGCCATTTGCCAGCGCGCTCGTGATCGACGCGGGCACCGACCCGGGCAAGTCCGCCGCCGGCGTGTCGCTGGCGCCGACCGGGCAGTACAAGCACGTCGCGTCGGGCGAGGACCGTCCCGTGGCCGGCGCGCTGGACATCGGCGCCTATGAGCTACCGGGCGCCACGGCCGGTGCGAAATCGGTCAGCTGGACCGAATGCGCCGCCGAGGGCAAGGTCTGTCGCTTCAGCGGCACGCGTGAAGTGCGTTTCGGCGGCAAGGGTTTGTACACGTCGAAGATCGTGACCGCATCGACGCCTTGCACGACCGCAGCGTTCGGCGACCCGGTGCATGGCGTTGCCAAGACCTGCGGCTATGCCAGCGTCACGGTGGCGGCACCGGCCGCGCCACTGAAAGTCGCGGCTGCCGGCGCCTGGACGCCGTGCGCGGGCGAGGGCGCGACCTGCCAGCTCAGCGGCACCAATCGCGTGCGTTACGGTACCGAAACCGAAAACGTGACCAAGGTCTTCACGGGTCCCGTGTTCTGCTCGAATGCCGCCTTCGGCGACCCTGCCCACGGTTCGCTTAAAACGTGCAGTTTCCGGCGCGGTCGTTGAGCACCTCGCCGAGCCGGGGTGCGAAATGACGGTCTTTAAACGTTACGCCTTCTGCAATTGCCGGGCTACGCTCGACAGCTAGCCAGTCTTCGCTCGTCCACTGTTGTGCGATAGTCGACCTCGCGCGACGACGGCATAAAAAAACGGCTCCGCAGAGCCGTTTCGATTGATGCACGCGGCAGGCGCTTACTTGCCGAGGATCGACACGACGTTGTCCGCCCCCGGCGCCCCGAAGGCCTGCTGCTTGAGGACGTGCAACTGGTCGCGCACTTGGGCCGCCTTTTCGAACTCGAGGTTCTTGGCGTGGTCGACCATGAGCTTTTCGAGGCGTTTGATTTCTTTCGAAATCTGCTTCTCGCTCATGCCCTCGACCTTGGCTGCTTCTTCCGACAAGCCATTGTCGTTCAGCATAGCCTTCTGTGCGGCCGGGCTGTACACACCGTCGATCATTTCCTTGATCTTCTTCTGCACGCCCTTTGGGATGATGCCGTTCGCTTCGTTGAACGCGATCTGCTTGGCGCGGCGGCGTTCCGTCTCGTCGATCGCGCGCTTCATCGAATCCGTCATCTGGTCCGCGTACAAAATCGCCACGCCGTTCAGGTTACGCGCGGCGCGGCCCACGGTCTGGATCAGCGAGCGTTCGCTGCGAAGGAAACCTTCCTTGTCGGCATCGAGCACGGCCACGAGCGACACCTCCGGCAAGTCGAGACCCTCGCGCAGCAGGTTGATGCCGACGAGGACATCGAACGTGCCCAGGCGCAGGTCGCGCAGGATTTCCACGCGCTCCACCGTGTCGATGTCGCTGTGCAGGTAGCGCACCTTGATGCCGTGGTCGCTCAGGTATTCCGTCAACTGCTCGGCCATGCGCTTGGTCAGCGTCGTGACGAGCACGCGCTCGTCCTTGGCGACGCGGTCCGTGATTTCTCCCATCAGGTCGTCGACCTGCGAGCGCGCGGGCTTGACGATGATCTGCGGGTCGACGAGGCCCGTCGGGCGCACGACCTGTTCGACGACGTTGTCGGCGTGTTCCTTTTCGTAGTCGGCCGGCGTCGCCGACACGAACACGCACTGGCGCATCTTGCTTTCGAATTCCGAGAATTTCAGCGGCCGGTTGTCGAGCGCGGACGGCAGGCGGAAGCCGTAGTCGACGAGGTTCACCTTGCGCGAACGGTCGCCGTTGTACATGGCGTTCAGCTGCCCGACCATCACGTGCGACTCGTCCATGAACATCAGCGCGTCCTTGGGCAGGTAGTCGATCAGCGTGGGCGGCGGTTCGCCCGGCATCGAGCCGGACAGGTGGCGCGAATAGTTTTCGATGCCCTTCGTGAAGCCGACTTCGGCCAGCATCTCGAGGTCGAAGCGGGTGCGCTGTTCGAGGCGCTGTTCTTCCAGCAGCTTGCCCTGCTGGCGGAATTCTTCCAGGCGGTCGCGCAGCTCGGCCTTGATGGAGTCGACCGCCTTCAGCACCGTGGCGCGACCGGTGACGTAGTGCGAGCCCGGGTACACGGTGAAGCGCGGGATCTTCTGGCGCACCTTGCCCGTCAGCGGGTCGAACAGCTGCAGCGATTCGATCTCGTCGTCGAACATCTCGACGCGGATCGCCAGCTCGGCGTGTTCGGCCGGGAAGATGTCGATCGTGTCGCCGCGCACGCGGAACGTGCCGCGCGCGAAGTCCATTTCGTTGCGCGTGTACTGCATCTGGATCAGGCGCGCGATGACGTCGCGCTGCGCGACTTTGTCGCCCGTGCGCAACGTCAGGATCATCTTGTGGTACTCGTTCGGATTACCGATACCGTAGATGGCCGACACGGTGGCGACGATCACGACGTCGCGCCGTTCCATCAGCGACTTCGTGCACGACAGGCGCATCTGTTCGATGTGCTCGTTGATCGACGAGTCCTTTTCGATGAACAGGTCGCGCTGCGGCACGTACGCTTCCGGCTGGTAGTAGTCGTAGTAGGAGACGAAGTACTCGACGGCATTCTGCGGGAAGAATTCGCGGAACTCCGCATACAGCTGGGCCGCGAGCGTCTTGTTCGGGGCGAACACGATGGCGGGGCGGCCCGCGCGGGCGATTACGTTGGCCATCGTATAAGTCTTGCCGGAACCGGTCACGCCGAGCAGCGTCTGGTACATCAGGCCGTCCCCGATGCCCTCGATCAGGCCCTCGATCGCGGTCGGCTGGTCGCCCGCCGGCGGGAAGGGCTGGTGCAGCTTGAACGGGGAATCCGGGAACGTGATGACGGTGGGTGCTGGAGAATTTGCAACCGATAAATCTGCCATTGGATCAGACCTTTGCTAGAATGAGAATCCGCCTGCGACCTGGCATCTTCCAGGGTCGCTGTCTATACAACCGCTGCGAAACCCAGCCGACAAACCAAGTTTATCACGATGAATTCCCCAGCTCCTGCCAGCATCTTCAGCGCCATCGCCATGGCCCCGCGCGATCCCATCCTCGGCATCACCGAAGCCTTCAATGCCGACACCAACCCCGCCAAGATCAATCTGGGCGTCGGCGTCTACTACGATGACAACGGGAAAGTGCCGCTGCTGGATTGCGTACGCAAAGCGGAAACGAAGCTGATGGAACAGCCGACGCCGCGCACCTATCTGCCGATCGAAGGCCTGGGCGCATACGACAAGGCCGTGCAAGAGCTCGTATTTGGTGCCGACAGCGCCGTAATTCAAGAGAAACGTGCGGTCACGGTGCAAGCCCTGGGCGGCACCGGTGCGCTGAAAATCGGCGCCGACTTCCTGAAGCGCTTCTCGCCCGATTCGCAAGTCTACATCAGCGACCCGAGCTGGGAAAACCACCGCGCGCTGTTCGAAAGCGCCGGCTTCACCGTCAACACCTATGCCTACTACGACCCGGCCACCAAGGGCGTGAACTTCGAAGGCATGCTGGCCGACCTGAAGGCGATGCCGGAAGGCGCGATCGTCCTGCTGCACGCCTGCTGCCACAACCCGACTGGCGCCGAGCTGAACGCCGACCAGTGGGGCCAGGTGATCCAGGTCGTGCGCGCCAACAACCTGATCCCGTTCCTCGACATGGCCTACCAGGGCTTCGGCGACGGCATCACCGAAGACGGCGCCGTCGTCCGCCGCTTCACCGAGACCGCCGGCCCGCTGCTGATCTCGAACTCGTTCTCGAAGTCGTTCTCGCTGTACGGCGAGCGCGTGGGCGCGCTGTCCGTCGTCGCGTCGACCACGGAAGAGGCCGCGCGCCTGCTGTCGCAACTGAAGCGCATCGTCCGCACCAACTACTCGAACCCGCCGACGCACGGCGGCAAGGTCGTCGCGACCGTCCTGTCGACGCCGGAACTGCGCCAGCTGTGGGAAGACGAGCTGGCCACGATGCGCGTGCGCATCAAGCAGATGCGCGACGCACTGGTCCAGAAGCTGGCCGACAAGGCACCGGGCACCGACTTTTCGTTCGTGCGCGAGCAGGTCGGCATGTTCTCGTACTCGGGCCTGACGAAGGACCAGGTCGAGAAGCTGCGCGCCCAATCGATCTACGCCGTGGACACCGGCCGCATCTGCGTGGCCGCGCTGAACTCGAAGAACATCGACACCGTCGTTGACGCGATCGCAAAAGTTCTCTAAAATCGCGGCCTTCCGCTACAGCACTATTGTTAGCGTGAAAGGGGCTTGAAGAGCCGTCGCGAGCATCGCAGACCGGAAATGCAACGCGCAGCAGGCTATTCAAGCCCCCACCAATTCCCTGATAGCTCAGTTGGTAGAGCGACGGACTGTTAATCCGCAGGTCCCTGGTTCGAGTCCAGGTCGGGGAGCCAGATTTCGCACGGTAGCGTCCAGCCTGTGCAAGCCGTGGGTGAGCGGCTATAATAGCAACACTATTCCCTGATAGCTCAGTTGGTAGAGCGACGGACTGTTAATCCGCAGGTCCCTGGTTCGAGTCCAGGTCGGGGAGCCAGAATTCAAGAAGGGGCATCGAGCGATCGATGCCCCTTTTTCGTTATTTCCGGGATACCGGCTTGACCTTGCCCGCCGCCTCCAGCGCCCGCGCACGCGCCGTATCGACATCCTCCGCCGTCGCCAGCGCCACGCCCATGCGGCGGCGGGCGAACGACTCCGGCTTGCCGAACAGGCGGATGTCGCTGCCCGGCACGCGCAGCGCGTCGGCCACGCCGTCGAACGCGATGCCCGCTTCCTCCAGCTGGCCATAGATCACGGCGGACGCGCCCGGCGCGCGCAGCGCCGGGTTCACGGGCAGGCCGAGGATGGCCTTGGCGTGCAGTTCGAATTCGCTTTGCACCTGCGTCGCCATCGTCACCATGCCCGTGTCGTGCGGGCGCGGGCTCACTTCCGAGAACCACACCATGTCGCCCTTGACGAACAGCTCCACGCCGAACACGCCCTGGCCGCCCAGGTTCGCCGTGACCTTGTCCGCGATCTCCTGCGCGCGCAGCAAGGCCAGCGGCGCCATCGGCTGCGGCTGCCACGATTCCACGTAATCGCCATGCACCTGCTTGTGGCCGATCGGTTCGCAGAAGCGCGTCTCGATTTCGCCGTCCGCGCCGATCGCGCGCACCGTCAGCAAGGTGATCTCGTAATCGAAGTCGATGAAGCCCTCGACGATCACGCGGCCCGCATCCACGCGCCCGCCGGACGCGGCGTAGTTCCAGGCGTGCTCGACGTCGGCCGCGCCATCGAGCTTGGACTGCCCCTTGCCCGACGACGACATCACGGGCTTGACGATGTTCGGAAAGCCGATCTCGGCGCAGGCGGCCTTCAGTTCGTCGAGGCTGGACGCGAAGCGGTACGGCGACGTGGCCAGGCCCAGTTCCTCGGCGGCGAGGCGGCGGATGCCTTCGCGGTTCATCGTCAGCTGCGCGGCGCGCGCGGTCGGGATGCAGGTGATGCGGCCCGCGGCTTCCAGTTCGGCCAACTTGCCGGTGGCGATCGCCTCGATCTCGGGCACGACGAGGTCCGGCCGCTCGCGCTCGATCAGCGCGGCCAGCGCGTCGCCGTCCGTCATGTCGATCACGTGCGCGCGGTGGGCGACCTGGTGGCCGGGCGCGTTCGGGTAGCGGTCGACGGCGATCACTTCCACGCCGAGGCGTTGCAGCGCGATGATGACTTCCTTGCCGAGTTCGCCGGAGCCGAGCAGCATGACTTTGGTTGCGGAAGGGGAGAGCGGCGTGCCGAGGGTGCGTACGGTGGTCATGAGAATTTATTGGCAGGAAGGGAAGAGCCGCGACTATAGCAAACCGCGCCGCCCCGCGCACACGAGGAGGGCATTTGGCAATCCCCGATTTCCTGCTATAATATTGCCTCAATTCCCTGATAGCTCAGTCGGTAGAGCGACGGACTGTTAATCCGCAGGTCCCTGGTTCGAGTCCAGGTCGGGGAGCCAGAATTTCGGAAGGCC
>Ga0209148_1000242_pt1 | contig 87005 bp, 85 predicted proteins | sample AraplaCol_mMF_r2_2_FD_184288 | JGI IMG/M metagenome (GOLD analysis project Ga0209148, IMG submission 184288) | Arabidopsis root microbial communities from North Carolina, USA - plate scrape CL_Col_mMF_r2 (SPAdes) (version 2) | ecosystem: Host-associated > Plants > Roots > Endosphere | place...
TATAATCTATACGGTCCTGTGGATATGAAGGATCAATAGGAACATATGCCCCACCTGACTTTAATACTCCCAGCAAAGCGATGATCATCCATTCACTGCGTTCTAATTGTATACCTATTAAATCATCAGGTTGTACATCATAATGTTTTCTCAAATAAGCACCTAGTTGATTGGCCTTTGCATTTACTTCACTATAACTGAGCGATTGTCTTTCAAAAACCAGTGCAATATGGTCCGATGTGCGGTTAACCTGTTCTTCAAATAAAGCAACCAGTGTTTTATCGGAAGGATAAGGAACGGAAGTATTGTTGAAGACTGATAATAATCTTGCTGTTTCTGCTTCACTTAAATAGTCCAGTTCTTCAATAGGCAAGGATGGACTCCCGATGAGGGCTGACAGCAACTGTTCCATGTGTTGTGTCAGCCGTTCACCGGTTGCGGGGTCATAAATATCGCTATTGTAGGTAATAGTCAGCTGTAATGCATCTTCTTTTTCTACAAAAGTGAACTGCAAATCAAACTTACTGATATGCTGACGTTTCCCGTTGTACTCACTGATCGTTAAACCCGGAATTGATTGCCCATTGAGATGGCTGCTTTCATTGTTCTGCAACACCACCATCACGTCAAACAGGGCATTATGGCTCATATCACGCGGAAGATCCAATTCATCTACCAATGCATCAAAAGGATAGATCTGGTGTTCGTACGCACCCAGGGTGACGTTTTTTACGATTTCCAGCAGTTCACGGTAGCTGTTTTTTCCATTGAAACGTGTTCTTAGGGCTAGTGTATTGACATAAAATCCAATTTGATTTTCCAGTTCTATATGTTCACGACCTGCAACAGGACTACCGATAATGATATCTTCCTGATTGGTATAACGGTATAATAAGGCATTCACTGCCGCCAACAGTCCCATAAACAAAGTACCACCTTCCTGTTGAATCAGTGCTTTTATACCTGCGCTGATCGTTTTGCTGAAAGTATGATGGATGATACCACCATGATAGGTCTTAACAGCAGGGCGGAGCTTATCGGATGGTAATTCCAGTACCGGTAATTCACCGGAAAACTGTTCCAACCAATAATTTACATGCTCTTGTAAAGCTGCACCACTCAACTCTTCCTGCTGCCAGGAAGCGTAATCTTTATATTGAATTTTAAGTGGAGATAATGGATTCGATGCTGTATTATAAAACAGCAACAGCTCTTTGATCAGCACGTTCATGGACCAGCCATCACTGATGATGTGATGCATGGTGCAGGTGAAGATCCATTTGTTATCCCCTACCCGGTATAAACCGGCACGCAGCAAAGGTCCTCTGCTCAGATCAAATACCAGCGCGGTTGCTTCATGTACCAGGTTATCTATGTCAGATGATCCCTCTCTTACATCCAGATTGAAGTTTACTGTGTCCAGGATCACCTGGCGTACTTCGCCGTGTTCATCTTCCCGGAAGATGGTCCGCAGGCTCTCATGACGCGTAATCAACTCATTGAAAGCATATTCCAGCAAAGCAGGGTCCAATGTTCCTTCAAAAACAAATACACCTGGCATGTTATAAGCAACACTGCCTTCTCCAAATTGGCTCAACACCCACAGACGACGCTGCGCTGCTGATAAGGGATAAGAAGACTGTAATGCTACCGGAGTAATAGCTGTAAACGCTTTCTTTTGTGATCGGATAATGAGTGCGGCCTGTTCTTCCAGTATTGTGAATGTGAACAGGTCTTTCAACGCTATTTTAACGTTGAAGGTTTTATGCAGCTGGCTGGCTAAACGCGTCGCTTTTAAGCTATGGCCGCCCAGTTCAAAGAAGTTATCCCGGATACCAATATTCTCTTTACCCAGCAACTCCTGCCAGATCAACACTAAAGTCTCTTCTGTTGCATTCCGTGGCGCAAGATATTCCGTACTGCTGACCATTCCCAGTTCCTGCGGGTCCGGCAACTTCTTCCTGTCCAGTTTACCATTACTGGTTAATGGCAAGGTATCCAGCTGCACGTAATAAGCAGGCAGCATATAGACGGGCAACACCTTTCCCAGATCAGTTCTTAACACTGCAATATTTAAAGCAGATTTACTCACTATGTAAGCTATGAGTTCTTTCTCCCCGTTGCCATTAACTTTGGCTATTACTACTGCAGCATCTATATCAACAAGCTGCTGCAACGCATTTTCTATCTCTCCCAATTCTACACGGTAACCACGGATCTTTACCTGGTTATCTTTTCTACCAATAAATTCTATGTTACCATCCGGCAGCCACCTGCCAAGGTCTCCCGTTTTATACATCCGCACTCCTGGTAGCAAAGGATTTGTTACAAACTTTTGTGCTGTCAGTTCTGGTTTGTTCAGATAACCACGTGCCAGCCCATCACCACCTACACAAATTTCTCCTGTTATACCCAGCGGCAATAACTTTCCAACGTTATCCAGAATATATGCTGTACTATTATTAATGGGGCGCCCTACGGGAATGTTATCGCATTCCCGGTTGACTTCATAACATAAGGAGAATACAGTATTTTCTGTGGGACCATATCCATTAATGATCCGTATACCAGGATAGTGCTGACGCAGGGTGTTAACATGGATAGCTGACAATGTATCACCACCGGAAAGTATGGTTTTCAATCCGCTGAACACATTGATATTTTTATCTACCAACTGATGTAACCAGCCAGCCGTAAACCACATGGTATTTACTTCATAGTATTTGATTGTGGCTGCCAGTTGCTGTTCATCCAGCAGATCTTCCTGCCGGCATAAGATCATCTTCCCTCCATGCAATAATATCATCCAATATTCAAAAGTAGTAGCATCAAATGACACCGAACCTGTGGCTAACAATATTTCATCCCCGGTTATGTCCAGGTAATTATTACATTTAACCAGACGGACTACATTCTGATGTGTGACCATCACTCCTTTAGGATTTCCGGTTGACCCTGAAGTATACATGATATAAGCCAGGTCTGCCGGCGTGTTGGCAGACACAAGATTCCCTTCGCTATAGCTATGTTGCTCTTTCTGGAAGTTTACCAGTTCCTGTTCATCTATCAACACTTTACAGCGGCAATCCGTTAATATATAATCTATCCGCTCCTGTGGATATGCAATGTCTATTGGCACATAAGCACCTCCGGCTTTCAGGGTCCCCAGTATGGAGATAATCATCCATTCACTACGTTCTAATTTTATTCCTACTAAATCATCTGGCTGAATCTGGTAATGATTCCTTAAATAAGCGCCTAACTGATTAGCATAACTGTTTAATTCCTGGTAAGTAAACCCCTGACCAGCAAATACCAATGCGATGGCATCTGGGGTTTTCATTACCTGTTCTTCAAATAATGCTGTTAGTGTTTTATCACGGGGATAAGCCACCATAGCACCATTGAAATCAACCAGCAACTGAGTTTTCTCTTTGTTACTTAAATAATCCAGCTGATCAATTTGCATAGATGGAGCTGCGATGACGGCACACAGTAACTGTTCCAGGTGACAAGCCATCCGTTCACCGGTGGCATGTTCATAAATATCGCTGTTGTAGGTAATAGCCAGTTGTAATGCGTCCGCTTTTTCCGCAAAGGTGAACTGCAGATCAAATTTGCTGATATGCAGGTCTACTTCTTTGTATTCACTGATCATCACACCCTTTAATGACTGTTCTCCTTCCAGATGATGTTCTTCATTATTCTGTAACACGACCATCACATCAAACAGGGCATTGCGGCTCATATCCACTTTCAGCGGCAACGCATCCACCAGTTCATCAAACGGATAGATCTGATGCTCATAGGCACCCAGCGTGATCTGTTTTATATTCCCCAACAGCTCACGGTAGCTATCCTTTCCGCTGAACCGTGCTCTTAATGCCAGGGTGTTAACATAAAATCCTATCTGATTTTCCAGATCGATATGTTCACGACCTGCAATGGGGCTACCGATGATAATATCTTCCTGACCGGTATAACGATATAATAACGTATTAACAGCGCCTAACAGTCCCATAAATAAAGTACCACCCTCCTGCTGAATCAGTGCTTTTATACCTGCGCTGATCGTTTTGCTGAAAGTATGATGGATGATACCACCATGATAGGTCTTAACAGATGGACGGAGTTTATCTGACGGCAATTCCAGTACCGGCAATTCACCGGAGAACTGTTCCAACCAATAACTTTTATGTATTTGCAGTGCAGCACTATTCAACTGGTCCTGCTGCCAGGAAGCGTAATCTTTATATTGAATTTTAAGTGGCGATAACGGATTTGATGCTGTATTATAAAACAATAACAGCTCTTTGATCAGCAAATTCATGGACCAGCCATCACTGATAATGTGATGCATAGTGCAGGTAAAGATCCATTTGTTGGTCCCTACCTGGTATAAACCGGCACGCAATAATGGACCGGTGCTCAGGTCAAATGGTGCGGCAACAGCCTGTTGCAGCAAACTCTTTAGGGTAACCTCATCAGCCTGCATATCATAACAGGCGATGTTAAACGGTATAGTATCCAAAATCACCTGGCGCACTTCGCCCAGTTCATCTTCCCGGAAGATGGTCCGCAGGCTCTCATGGCGTGCAATCAACTCATCAAAAGCATATTCCAGCAAAGCAAGGTCCAACGTTCCTTCAAAAACAAATACCCCTGGCATGTTATAAGCAACACTGCCTTCTCCAAACTGACTCAACACCCACAGACGACGCTGCGCTGCTGATAATGGATAAGAAGACTGTAAGGAGACCGGCGTGATACCCGTAAATACTTTCTTCTGTGATTGATGAATAAGTGCTGCCTGATCTTCCAGCACAGAGGTCGTGAACAGGTCCTTCAACGCTATTTTAACATCAAAGGTTTTATGCAGCTGGCTGGCTAAACGCGTCGCTTTTAAGCTATGACCGCCCAGGTCAAAGAAGTTATCCCGGATACCAATATTCTCTTTACCCAGCAACTCCTGCCAGATCAGCACCAAAGTCTCTTCTGTCTTATTACGGGGGGCTACATAAGCAGTACCTGTAGACATCCCCAATCCATCAGGGTCCGGTAAACGCTTCCTGTCAACCTTACCATTAGAGGATAGCGGTAAAGTATCCAGCTGTACATAATAACCGGGGATCATGTAGGATGGTAAACTCCTGCCCAGGGCTGCCCTTATATCACTTGTATGCAGTACTGCCTTACTAACGATGTATGCTACCAGCTCTTTCTCTTTGCTCCCTCTGGCTGTTACAACCGCTGCATCTATGTCTGCAAGCTGCTGCAATGCATTTTCTATCTCTCCCAATTCTATGCGGTAACCACGGACCTTTACCTGGTCATCCTTTCTGCCAATGTACTCTACGTTACCGTCAGGCAACCATCGGCCTATATCTCCGGTTTTGTACATCCGCTCGCCAGGACGGAATGGATTAGCTACAAATTTCTCTGCTGTTAATCCTGCTTTGTTCAGGTAACCACGGGCAAGCCCATCCCCTCCTATGCAGATCTCTCCTGTTACCCCTACCGGCACCAGCTGCCCTTCTTTACCCAATACATAAATAGCTGTATTCCAGATCGGGCGACCGATCGGTATTCTTATATCCTGTTTCCTCGTTGCATAATAAGTAACATCTATGGATGCTTCTGTAGGCCCATATAAATTATGTACTGGTACATCTACTCCTTTGTACCAGTTCATCACTGTTTCTACAGCTAAAGCCTCTCCACTCGTCATTACACAACGTAAGCTGCTTAATCCATCTTTTATATCAGCACCGTCAAATAAGCTGCTGATAAAAACATTCAGCATACCTGGCACAAAGTGAAGGCAGCTAACCCGCTCTTTCGAGATCAGTGACAGGATCCGCTCAGGTGACACCGTATCTTCCCGCTGGCATAAAACCATCTTCACACCCCAGCATAGTGGCATGAAAAGTTCCCATACTGATACATCAAATGTGAAGGTGGTTTTCTGAAGAATGATATCCCTTGCACTAAATTCATACTGATGCCACATCCATTCGATCCGGTTGATAACTCCCTGATGCTCCAGCATACAACCTTTAGGCCGACCCGTAGAACCTGATGTATAAATTACATATGCGAGGTCTGATGCTTTATTAACCGATACTATATTTCCCTTGCTATAACGGCTTGCCTCCGATTTGAATTTCTCCAGTTCCTCTTCATCTATCAGCACTTTGCAATGGCTGTCCGTAAGCATATAATCTATACGCTCCTGCGGGTACTCCGGATCAATAGGTACATATGCTCCGCCTGACTTTAATACTCCCAGCAGGGAGATAATCATCCATTCACTACGCTCTAATTTTATTCCTATTAAATCATCGGGTTGAATCTGGTAATGGTCCCTTAAATATGCCCCTAACTGGTTAGCATAACTGTTTAACGACTGGTAAGTAAACTCCTGACCCGCAAACACCAATGCAATAGCATCAGGAGTTTTTGTTACCTGTTCTTCAAATAATGCTGTTAGTGTTTTATTACGGGGATAAGACACCATAGCACCATTAAAATCAACCAGCAATTGAGTTTTCTCTGTATCGCTTAAATAATCCAGCTGATCAACCGGTACAAGGGGATTATTTAAAAAGGTCTGTAATAAAGTATTGAAATGATTCAGCAAGCGGCTGATGCCATCTTGAGTGAATAAATGTTCCTTATAGTCAATTGCCAGCGTCAGATCCTCTGTGGCAGTATATTCCAATAAATGAAACATCAGATCATCCTGTTGTTCTCCACCCGTCATATAATTGATGGAAGCCAATGAATCACCTAATTTTGTCTCATAGATATTCTTCTGATATGAAAAAGAGACATTATAAATATTGTCTTTCCCATCTAACTCCTGTAAGATATCAAACAACGGAAATCTCTGGTGACGGTAGCAATCCTTCAGATCGTTTTTAACCTGGGAAAGTATGTCTGTAAATATAGCTCCATCCTCTACTGAAATAGCGAATGGTAACATATTCACAAATGTGCCGATAGTATGTTTGAACTGTTTATTTCTTCTGTTAAAAACAGGGAGACCAATTACTGGTGTGGGATTATTATAACTTTTATTCAGAATAAAAAGGGTAGCAATGAAATAGTGGAAAGCGGTGCAATTATTATTCTTGCAAAACAATTCAATCCTGTTATACAGCTCACGACTGATAACCGTCTCTTTTCTCTGTGAATGAAGTGACCCGTTATTTGCAGATTTCTGAAAAGATTCAAATGCTTTTGCGGGAGGAATATTCTTCAGGCGATTGAGCCAGAAGGTGCGGTCTGCGGCAAACTCCTCAGAAGCCCTGTAATTCTCTTCATCATTGATAAAATCGGTGTAAGGATATAGTTGAGGCATTGCCGCTTGCTCATTGTTGATGCTTGTAGTATATAGCACAGCAACATTGTTAAAAAACAATGACATGGAATAACCGTCAAAGATCAGGTGATGCACTTTAGTATACCAGTAATATTTGTTGTCAGCTGCTTTAAGCAGTCTGATCTTAAGCAGGTTCTTATTTACCTCGCACACTACATTCATATCGGCAGTCATCCAGTCGATACAGGACTTATCAGGATCCACATCAGCAGAGAAATCAATTGCAGCAATATCGTATTTCGAAAAACTGGTATTATCACTTAATCTGCCGTCATTGAATGCAGCATATCCGATCTCTATAACATCTGTGTTACTCAATACATCTTCGATAGCCCCAACCAGTGCAGCCTGTTGCAGTGGGCCATTTATAACAGCATACCCACCCACATTGTAAAGTGATGACCGGGTATAAATATTTTGTGTTAACCAAATTGTTTCCTGTACAGTTGATATTCTTTTCATCTGGTATACGCATTCAGATGTGGCATTAAGCCACTAGTTTAAAAAAACAGGTTGTATTGCTTGCTGGTAATACCAGCATTTGGATCATTTTCGCTCTTCAGTCTCTATGAGGCTGATATCACTTAACAACATATCATTGTTGGCCAGTACCGTTTCGGTTATATATATTAAATCATCTATGATCTGTGTAATGGTAGACCGTTTAAACAAACCTGTATTGTATTCTACTCCGGCTTTCAGGTAGTTGTCGGAATGTTTAAAATTAAATGTGATGTCAACCTGTCCGGCGAGGCTTTTATGGGAATAACTTTTGATAGATAAATCAGGAATTTCCGGCAACATTATCTGCTGCATACTTTGGGATTGCATCAGTATGTTAATAAAAGGCAATCGGGGTGCATGATTAACGAGCCCTAGTTTTTCCATCAGCATATCATAGGGGTACAGGCCATGTTCCAGCGCCTCATGCAGTGTTTGTTTAACTTTACCGAGGATATAACTGAAAGTATCCTTTTCTTCATTTAAGTGTATGCTGACAGGTATTATGTCAATATATAAGCCTACCTGCTCATCCAGTTCCGGGTGAATTCTGGAAGTTACCGGAGTGCCCATAATCAGTTCCTGCCGTCCAGTGTAACGGTTCAAAAGGATACTGGTGATAGCCATCAGCACGGCAAACAGGCTGGTATCATTTGATTTAGCGGTATTGTTAAGCGCTTTGATTAAGTGACTGCTCATTTCAAGCTCAATACAACTTTCGCTGTAAAAGAGCAGATTATCTTCCGGAAAGTCAGCTGGTAGTTTTACCGGTTCTGGCTTATTATTGAAGCGGTTTAACCAGTAATTTTCCAGTTTTCCCATGTATTCGCCCTGTAGCAGGGAATTTTGCCAGGAAATAAAGTCTTTGTATTGGATACGCAACGGAGATAACGGGTTCTCCAGACCCTGCCGGTAGGCATTATAAATAGTAAACAGTTCCTGTACGAGAATTCCTTTTGACCAGTCGTCCGAAATGATATGATGCATAGAAAACATCAGTATAAATGAGGTTTCTGTGTTCTGTATCAGGGTAATTCTCAGGAGGAATCCATCCAGGAAGTCAAACGCGTAAGTGTGTTCTTCCTGAATGATTTCATTGGACAGGTCCTTTTTATTCTCATAATTACTGACGTCAATATGATTAATTCTGAAATGAAATGATTCAGCCGGGCACACCTGCTGATAAGGGGTTTCTCCCAGCATAAAGAAAGTAGTGCGTAAACTGTCATGGCGGGCCAGGACGGTTTCAACAGCTTTCTCAAGGATGGACATGTTTAACGCTCCTTCTATCAGTGAAAAAAAAGACCTATTGCCTTTTAATTTTTCTTCCGAATTCTGATAAACAGACCATACGCGTTTTTGCGCATGTGAAAGTTCATAAGAAGAAGCTGTCGGCACTTCCGGGATGTCTGCTACACTAGTGCCTACCCTCAATTTTTCTGAAATGCAGATGTTCAACGGTTCAATCATATCTTCAAAGGTGTTACATGTGTCGGGCTGTAATGTCCAACCGGGTTTCCGGAAAAATCGGGGTTACTTCATTCTATTCGTAATGATACAGCTTCGCTAATTCAACTCACATTGTGGTTTGATAATCGAAATGTATGTTTTTAAAAAAATGATAATGGAATATCAGAGGCTGATATTTCTGCTATTTATAATTATTGAAGATCAATAATCACAGCCTTTCTATCACATGCTCAGCACTGTGAAAGAATACAAACAACAATTACTATAATCAGTTAATCCGGAGTAAATCACTTGCGGACATCTCTATGGATATAGCCTGTTTCAAAAGTGGGAGCCGGATAAGGAACCTTGACTGCCGATTAACATTACGCATCAAAATCCCCTTGAACCCTGTAAAAGCCCCCTGTGTCACCATCACCTGATCTCCCTCCGCAAAATAATCTTCATTTTGGATGTCCCGTCCCTGCGATTCAATCAGTCTAACTCTTTCTATCTCGCTTGCTGCAATAGTAGAGGGTTTTCCTTCTACTGCCACAAATCTTATTACTCCAGCTATCTGTAACAGTTCAACCTTATGACGGTCATCTGTTTTTGCGAATACATAACTGGCGAACAATGGTTCTTCAATTTGTTTGATCCGGTCGCTCCAGCGGCGTGTTACCACCTTCAGCGGCAGATAATTCTCATATTTCAGGTAATCTATTTCCCGACAGATCTTTTTCTCAAATTTGGGTCTGGTATATAAAACATACCATTTTAAATCCGGTTGTTGCTGTTTCATAATCATTATGTTGGCAATTAAAGATCAAGGGCGCTACTCTTTATGCAAAACGGCGGGAAGCATCTTTACCTTCCATATGCTTACCTGAGAAAGTATTGGCATCATACACGCCGGTACTTGTGAGGGTAATGGTACTAATGGTAGTATCCATTTTCCTGCCCTGGCGGGACTGGTTTACATTCCTTTCATATCTGAAAATTGATTTGGCCTGAATGGAGAAAGAAGTGGTGGTTAAGTTGTTCATGATGTTATGTTTTATTATTTATAAGCAAATTAAATTTTCAAATCCCATCATCAGGATTTATTACACCACCACTTCTTTTATGTAGATATATTTTAGTATTTTAGGGACATGCGCTTTTCTTCACACTCAAATGCCAACTTTTTTCGGGACAAAGGCCTTTACTACCACCTCCTGGGGTGGGCCCTGTTTATACTCTATGAGGTTTCTTTTGTTACGTTACTTATAGGCTCCAGCGATACAAGGAACATCGTATTCGATTATGTGCTCCCTTACATCGTCAATATTGGGTTATTTTATGTGCACGCCCATATTGTGCTCTCCTATTCATTCAGGCCCAAAAAGAGGTCTTACAGCTTATTCTTTGCCCTTACCCTGATTGAGCTTGTATTATACCTTTATTTAATGTTGCAGATTAATAGCCTGTCAGGGTACAGGCAACCTGATATAGCTGCGGTTTTTACCCATAAACCGATCATGCCTTTATTAAGGCAGTTGTGGCGGGGAATATATTTTATTGGATTCAGTTCTGCCTATTGGTTTGCCATCAGGAATATCAGATATGAGAAAAAGGTACTCCAGCTGGAAAAGCAACAAATGGCAGATCAGATCGAGAAGAATAATCTTGAAAAAGGGTTTATTGAAATGCAGAATGCCTACCTGCAATCACAGGTGAATCCGCACATGCTTTTCAATACCCTCAATTTTGTTTACAATAATGTTCAGCAGGCCTCTCAGGAAGCATCCGAAGCGATCATCCTACTGTCTGAATTAATGAATTATTCCCTCCGGGAACTGGAGCCAGACGGCAAAGTGGGCCTGGAAAGAGAGATTGAGCAGATAAAAAATATCATTAAGATCAATCAGATCAGGTTTAGTAATAAATTGTACCTGGATGCGGAATTTAACGGAGAATTTGACGATGTCCGGATCATTCCTATGTGCCTGCTTCCTTTCATTGAAAATTTGTTTAAACATGCCAACCTCACCAACAAGGAAGCGCCGGGAAAAATTACGGTCAGCTTTAACGCGGAACACGTGGAATTAGTAACTTTAAACAAAAAGAAAACAAGGAGCAAAACCTATAGCCATGGGACAGGATTGGTCAATATCCGTAAACGGCTGAATAACCTCTATAAAGATGCTTATAGCCTGAATATAAACAACGATGAACACGATTTTTATGTACATTTAGTCATTAAATTATAACCTTTTTAACCCATTTAACATGATTAGCTGTTATTTAATAGATGATGAACAGCATGCTATCCAGGTATTGACCAAATACATTGAACAGACGCCCGGCTTTCAGCTGATGGGCGCCTCAGAGAACCCGCTGGAAGCATTGCAGATATTCAGAGAGCAAAATTATGCTGATATAACGTTTATAGACATCGATATGCCCCAGCTATCGGGAATAGACCTGGCGGAGCTGCTGCATGGCAAAACATCGGTTGTATTTGCCACCGCTTATGATAAATACGCCTTACAGGCTTTTGAAAAAAATGCCTTCGATTATATTCTTAAACCCATCTCCTACGAAAGATTTCTGAAATGCATCAATAAATTAAATAGCCGGGTGGTTAAAAACACCCAGGAGGAAGAGGATAGCGTGAGGGACCATTTTTATATTCAGTATGAGATGAAAGGGAAAATAGTGAAAATTGAATATAAGGATGTTATTTACATTCAGGCACTAAAAAACTATGTAATTATCCATACGCAGGCATCTAAATATATTACTTATCTCACCATGAAAGAAGTGGAAGAAAGTTTACCTGCAACGATGTTCATGCGGGTGCATAAATCTTCTATTGTTAATCTCACCAAAGTTATTGCCGTTGATGGGAATGCCATACAGTTAAAAGACAATATGGATCTGACGATTGGTAGTAGTTACAGGGATGCCTTCTTTAGCCGGCTGAGTGATAAAATGCTTAAAACAAAAAGGTTACCCGGCTAACTGGCTGCGGTAAAGCGCAGCATTGTAGTGTTTATATAAAAGATAATAAGTGATAAATTCCTGCCTCCGCGCATTCCGTTCAAATAACCGGTTCAGGTGCATGTGAATCATATCTGCTGCAAGCTTTGGCAATCCGGCAGCATGTTTCTTCCTGACTTTATCGGCAATCGTTTTTGAAGACCTGTAAAATTGAAGAAAATATTTATCCAGCCCTTCCTTTATCTCCTCCCTGTTTTCGTAAATGTCACTCATTTCACGCCGTGTTTCGTTATATTTTTTCTCCAGGCTTTTCTTAAGATCTTTATCTTCCCCGAATTCCCTGTAAAAGCTGCTGTATAGTTGATAAAACAGGGATGCTTTCTCTCTGGTATTCAGCTTAAAGGCATTCAGTATTTCCTCCATCGATAGTATTATGATATCCAGCCGGAAAGATGATTGATTGCCACATCGCATCAGCTTATCAATATAATGAAGCGTCAAAAGGCTGCTGCTGAAAAAGAAGGTCTCCACATCTTCAATAGCGGCAGGGGCATAACGCTCCAACTCCCGCACATAAGTATCGATGTAATATTTTTCTATCTTTTGTTCATCAAGCAGTGTCTTCAGTTTTCTGCTGAACATTGCAATAAGTTCATCAGAAGCACAACTGCTAACATGCAAGCGTAAGCGAATATGGCAATCCGGATCTGCATAACGGATATAAAACCATTTGTCAATTATTTTCTTTTTGAAAATCCGGTTAAGCATTGGTAACAATACGTTACTGAGTAAGTCGTTGGCTCCTACCGGATGACAATAGATCTTCAGATACAACCACTCTGTGCCGGGTACAAAATTCCGGCTGACTGTTTTGCTTTCTTCAAATCTAACGCTTCCGGGCATGTTATATACCGGCTCGTTCAGGTATAATGAGGCTATATATTGACCGATCATTGGCTTCTGCTGATGATCAGTTACCGTGGTCTTATTATCATCAGTGATAAGGAATTCTGTTAATACAAGTTCTTTATTATTTTTTATCGCATCCAGGAACAACAATACTTCCTTTCCATTGTCTCTGTCAAAGACAAGATGATTATCATGCTGAGTCAGCGCAAAATGTCTGGGCAGTTTTATCAGTCGCGCCAGTTGTAAAAATTCCCCATACCATAATGTGGAATCATTCTGTTTAAGGAAGGCAAAATCGTTATCTTTCAGATGCCAGGTTGCAAGGCTTAATATAACTGATTTATACATCACCCGGGGATAAAACTTTAATCCCGGAAAAAAGTTATTCAGCTCAAACTTAAAGTTTGTTTTTAGTCCCTGGTATTGCAGATCACATAAAAAACGGAATACGGATAAATCGCTATTGGTATGATTGAATGCAGAACTGAGCCGGGGTATTACAATCGCATTATGTTTTTCGGATCTTAAAATGATCTGATCATTTTTCACGGAAATAAAGAGGTCAGATAAAGTTACCTGTGCATTATCATTGAGGGTGGAAGTTACGACAACAGGTATCTCATACTTACGGATATGCTGTCTTCTGTTGATGTTGGCAGCATGAAAGTCACATACGTGTGATATCTCAGCGAATATTACTTTATCATTCACGGTCTGTTCTTTATCCGCAATGGTGGTAGCCATAGATAAAAACTGTTCATTAAAAGCGGAAAACCTTCCTAATAATGCGGTAGCAGTAGCGCCGCCGGCGCTTTCCAGATGAATGAGATCATTGTATGTTTTAAAAACGACTGACAAAGAAGGAGGAAGATGATAATCTGCAGACGGCGTTATCTGGGACAAATCTTCTTCTGTTAGTACAATCTCTGATAAATCCTGATCTGCATGTTGTTGTTGCAGTTTATTCAGCAACAATGCATGTCCGGTTGTCCACTTTAAGTATTTTTCTTTTGAAGAGTGATTACCATCAAATTGTATTCCTTTCAGCAAAACATCTTCACCGAAAACAACGTCTTCCTGGTTTTCATATCCAATACCTACTTCAGGGTCCAGCGCCACCAACAATGGGATTTCCCGGTTTTCAAATTTTCGGATGAAATCCTTTTTGAAATTTTCCAGTTCGTTACTCGGATGATATGGAATCAGTTTATCCAGGCACTTTAGTCCTTCCAGGATTGCCTGCTGGTATTTTATGTTCATGCCACCTGTTGTTCTTTCCCTTTCCGTAACAACATAAAAAGCATTTTTCCGCTTTTCAGGATCATCCAGTAATCCATCCAATTGTTTCTTATATGCGAGGATACCTTCAAAGTCTTTTATATCTGCAGTATGCAAGCCATCAAGCATTGTTTCAATATGCTCCAGTCTGTCTGATTTTACGCCCTGATCAGATAACTGTTTCACCAGGGCCTGCAGCCCATCGTTCCCGGTAATATTTGTACCCCATTGTGGCTGAATGATCTGTTCTGCGATCAGTTGTTGAAGCAGGGACTCAACAATGTTATTATCATATCCTGTTCTTTCCTGCAACAACTGTGCGATTTCCGGCAGGGGTTTTCCGGTAGAACAAAACTGAACTATCTCTTCTATGATCTTATTTTTGGAGAGAGAAACAATGGAGAAAGACCGTTGTAACTTCTGACTGTCGAGGTCGTGCCTGATATATCTTAAATGTTTGGATATTTTATATAGAGAAGTATTGGATTTGTATGGCAGGATGTTTTTAGCCTCCTGATGGATCAGCCTTTCGCATAGTTCCAGGGAAGAGTGATAGTCAAGTTTCAGATGTGCCTTCACATGCTCATTTAGCAGTACGGTATCATTATCATTATTGCTCCATTCTATACCGGTTAATGATGAAAAGGCGCCGAACGGTGTGGGCCGGAAACAGGCTCTGTTATAATATTTCTGTAAGGTGTTTTTTTGCGCGGTACTCAGTTTATTATAGTCAAACGCTCTTTTCTCAAGTTCATTGTAAAAATCCAAACTTGCGATATATAAAGCCGCTCTGAAAAAATTGTCCGCCAATAATTGCTGGCCGTCAAAAGAAGGGTAATCCAGGAAACTAAACACCGGATTCCTGACAATTAAAGTTGGGAAAAAGGCATATTTCATGAAGGTAGTTTTAACATTAATGTTTCGAAGCAGATTGATATTAACTATTACTTACAACAGGAGTACCTTGCTCCATCGAAGTTCCAGCTCAGACACATAAGAAAGTAATGTAAATGCGGGACCGGTAAGACCTTCCAGATAGTCATTCTCCTTACCGGTATAAGTGCCGTTTTCCAGGTCATCGTCCAGCAGCAGAATGAGTTGTTCAATCCAGTATTCATAACCTTTCCGGTATGCATCGCAGTTACTTTCCATGTACAAGGTTTTAAAAAACTGGGCCAGTCCCGAAGCTCCCTGGCAAAAGCTGGTCCCTGTGACCATATTGGAAGAGCTATCCTTCCGCATTACGCTTTGCATTCCTATGAGGTCTGCAAGTTGTATGAGGGTTTTATCATTTAACATTTTCCCTGCCCTGTAAAACAGGAGTACTTCATTCAGGTCCCCATAACCCCACCCCATTTCATTTGGTGCTGATATTTCATTGGCGCCGTCTTTAATCATGAAAGGGAAAAAGGCATATTCGTTGTTGGAGAAATCTACATCCATCTTATGCTTTAGAATAAACCGGACACCTTCCTTAACAGTTTCTTCAATCAGTTCCCTATGGGCAGAAACTTCATAAATGCTTATTAAAACCAGCAATATTCCGCATAAACCGTGAGAGAGGCTGAAATTAATGATCTGATTGTCGTCTACTCTTATAAGGTTATTTCTGAACCAGTATCCGCCTTCAACCCTGACAGCACGCCGGCAGATATCTTCGGTTAAGCTGTTCAGAAAATTGCTGGCATGGGCAGACGTTCCGGCTCTTTCTCCAAAATAGTATAATACACCTAAAGCCCCATGCAGAAAATCAATATTATCTTTTGCGATAAGATCTGAGGCCGCATTGAATAAATAATTGTCCAGCTCCCCGAATTCTTTATTTATATCGAATGCCAGTGCCCCTTCCTGGCAAAGAAAATTTACAACATAACCCAATCCTGCGCCTCCGGTACTGATAGAAGGTCCTATCAGGGTGGGGTTAGTAGTGTTTACATTAGCAAATACCTGGGATAAAAGTTCTTCCAGGTGATATTTGAGAGAGATATTCCCCGTTACTTTATAAAGATGATAAAAGTAAAAAATCTGTCCCAACCGGCCTTTAAAGAATGTATCATTGTTACTTTTACGGGTATCCAGTAAGGCATTAACTTTATCCAACTTCCTTTGCGCTATCTGATACATCTGGTCTTAAACTTTAACTGCAACAAATGTATCGATGCCCGGACGCCCCTCTTAATTTTATACACGAACCCGCTTATTCAAAGTACGAAGGCCAGGATAAACGGGTTTATTCCATCAGTTTCGCCTTCATGATTTCATAAAAGCCCGGTTTATAGGTTTCCCCCAGCATAATACTTTCTTTAGCATTCTTCAGGCGTATAAGATTCCCTTCAACAGCGGTGATGTTACTTACAGATACAATAAATGACCGGTGTACCCTCATAAAATGTTTTTTGGGCAACCTTTCTTCCATATCCTTCATATTAAGGAGGGCCATGGTTTTCTGACCATTATGGTAAATGGCTACATAGTTTTTCATGCCTTCCACATAATCAATATCTTTCAGGTTGATTTTTACCATTTTACCCTTAAACTCTGTTTTTATAAAAATATAATCATCATCCAGATGTTCCTCCTTTGAGCTAACTGCCACAGAAGAGGTGATTAAGTTGAGGGCTCTTTGTACTGCTTTTAAAAACCGGGGTAGCGGCACAGGTTTCAACAGGTAATCCACCACTTCCAGATCATACCCATCGGCGGCAAATTCGTTATAGGCAGTTGTGAAGATTATTTTACTTTTCCCCATAATTGTTCTTGCAAAATCCATCCCGGACATTTCAGGCATTTGTATATCCAGAAAAACAAGGTCAATCTTTTCCGTATTCATGACCTGCAATCCCTCAATAGGACTGGTGGTAGCTTTAACCAGGTGCAGATAAGGTGTCTGGCCGATATAATGCATTAACACATCAATGGCATGTTGCTCATCGTCTACTAACAAACAGTTGATCATGGTGGGCTTATTTACATTTTTTTTATGCTTAGGTCAATAAACAGGTCTACTGAATAAAATTCTTCTTCATCCTTTATACGGAAAGTATGCCTATCACCATAGGCCGCATTAAGACGTTTACGAATATTATCCATTCCAATGCCGTGCGACAGATCCTTGGGTCCGTTTTTTTTCTTATTAAAAGTAGAGAATTTTAAAGTTGATGACTCCTTATCTACCAATAATTCTATTTTTACCGGGTGGTCTTTATTGATGAGTTCTCCATGTTTGAAGGCATTCTCCACCAGTGTGATCATTACCAGCGGAATAATGCGGATACCGGAAGTATCTCCATTAATAGTGAGACTAACCTGCAAGCGGTTACTAAAACGAAGTTGATTTATTTTCATTACATTCTGCAGGTGTTCTATTTCTTTATTGAGCAATGCGGTACCCCTATCATCTTCGCCACCGTCAATTGAATAGCGCATTATTTCACATAGCGTAAGAATACTTTCGGATAATTCTTTTGAATATCCCAATGATTTTGCGTAGAAAAAGTTAAGTGTATTATGTAGAAAGTGTGGGTTAATCTGACTGCGCAAAAAAGCATATTCGCTCATCAGGTTTGTCTTTTCCAGCCGGAGTTTTTCTTCCTGGAGATAATATTTTTCCTCTTCTGTTTTTCTTAATTCTCTTTCCTTCAACAATGATTTCCGTGCATAATAAAACCCTATTGCATACAGGAAGAACCTGATGTATAATAAAATAGAATCCCTTATTATAAGCTGGAATTTGTTGCTGTTATAGGGTTTCAGTCCGATGAGATCCAGTAGAAAATAAGCATAGATGTATCGCAATACGAACAATACTGTCAGTCCTGCCAACCATAATACGATGCCTGTCAGAGGTTTCTTTTGGATTAAAGCGACGGTAAGACAGTAATATCCCGCATAAAATGACCATATGGATAGAAGATTGGCAAAGATAATATCAAGTAAGCTTTCATTGGGGTTAACGATTAAATTGGCCAGGTAACCGTAGAAGATATAGATACACCATGCTATCACATGTTTCAACACGTAAGATCTTATTGTAAGGTTGCGCAGCTTATTCAGGTTAAAAGAATTTGGCGGCGTTGCGGGTTCATTAACGGCGGTGATTTCCATGTTTTCTCGGGCTAGTAGATATGCTATATATTCCTATCTGTTAATTTAGTGATTTTATCGTAATATTTTTTAACAAAATCTATCCAGTCGGGTTCAGACTGGCTGATTTCCACATCAGGCTTCAGGCCACCATTTGCATGGGGAAGGCTGCTGTTACGGAAAGCCGTCTTCATCCGTGGGATAAATACTTCAAACTGCTGACTGGGGGTTTTGAGTACTATATTTTCCATATAGTCGATTGCACCCCAGGTATCCTCACCGAATATGGTCACTTTGGTACTTTGTCTGCAATATTGTACAAATAATTCAGCAGCGCTTGCAGATGCATAATTCATAATTACAGCCACTTGTTTGGGATAAACACTTATTGAATCATATTTCAGGGTATCCTGTACTTCCTGAAAGTATCCTCCTTTATTAGCTATCATTCCCTTCAACATCTTTTGTGTATATGCCAGTTCATCTGCAGGCAATGTAAGCCTGTTTTTGTCCAGGTATTGCTGTTCCTGTTCAATCACATCTTGCGAACACCGTATAGTTCCACCTAAAGTGATGATGGGTTTTGTATGAATGTAAGGAAACAAAGAAGAATAGGTTAGCGTAGTACCGCCGGTATTATTTCTTACATCTATGATCAGTTTCTTACTACGCCCAATAAGTTTTTCATTGGCTTCTACAAGGCTATCTACCCGTTTTTTTGCGGCGTAATCAGAGGTGGGTATCCGAATTAAAACAGTTTCGCTATCTATTACAGCAAGAGAAGGTTGCCAGTCAAAAGACTTATAATTTTTCAGCATATCAGGAGAGTAACCGGTCAACTTCAGCCACTTTCCGGAAACACCCGTTAACAAAGTATTTTCATTTGCAAATCTGGAAAGTGTTGCCACTTTAAAGCCTGTAGCTGAGATAATTGCTGTTTGAAAAACTATATTATCAAGTTGGGTTAAAACAAATTTTTCATTGCCAGAGGGCAGCATGGTATTTTTCGTTTCAATTATATAGGCGGTATATTCCACCGGCAATGCTTTTGTCTTTTTTATAGCCACCACATAATCATGTGTATCTGCCATCCAGTACCCTTCATATTTATCCTTTGCCTTATTACTCTGTGAAAGATACTCCTCCACATTTTTTAACTGGCTTTTTAATTGCGCTGTATTAGTGGGAGTCACGGGTTTGCAGGTACGCAAGCGAAGATGAAGATCCTGGAATTGCAAAAGTATACGTGCGAGTTTAGTAAAGCAGTCTGCATGTTCATATTCTTTTTTGCTGAGGTCATTTAACTGATTCTTTATTACCTGATCTCCTTGTTTATCATGATAGCCTGCATAACTATCCCTGATCTTTTCTATTATAAAGTTAATATCAGTATTACAATAAGATTGTGCCCGGCTCTGTTCGGAGATCATTAAAAAAGCTATTATAAGAAAACGCCGTAATCGTGACATTATGTAGTATTTAAATTAACAAGCATTTGCCGATGGGCCTATCGTCAGCCTATCGGAAAATGCTTATTCCTGCTCCTGAAATATAAAATTACATTAAGGCTAAAAAGTTATATTCCCGTATGACAACTGGCATCACCCGTAGATATACAATCCGTGTTCATTGAAGTAGGCTGCTCACCAATGGACCTCTTTATATTTACACTTAATTTTGCAATTATTTGCTTATTTAAAGATAATTTCAAATTTGAGTTTTTCTTCTTTTTCATGAGAACAAAGTTTATGTGGTGATAAATTTTATTGTTTCATGAAAGTAGTTCAAAAGCATACCGGCGTGGAAATCTTTACACCAAACCCGTTTTTGTAAGGACAAAATTCTAATAGGCGACAGTCTTATTGCTTTTTGCCGGTGCATTTGCGTTGCATTATATTCCTGGCAGGTGCACTTATCCGGAATTTTCTCACGAGCGGTTCTGCCTGGTGGAGCAGTCAGCTCTGTGGGAGTGTAAACCACTGAATACCAGTATTTTACTTATGCCATTAGTGTTACCTTTGCCCGGAGTACTGGTACAAATAGGGTTAATTGATACAAGGGGGACAGACGAGATGCGGTATTAGCTATATTATTACTTATATAATGACCTAATAAGCCATAAACACAGGATATTTTATAGTCTCAGTTAATAGGAAATTCTTATTTAGCCTGTAAAATTCTCAATGGTAGCGCTTAAAACACTGTGCTTAACTGAGTCTATTCCATGATCTCTTCCAGCAGCATTTACATACATTTCACTAGTACCAATTATTTGTCCATTATTTGCTTTCAGATTAAAGTAAGATTTCCCATTGGTGGAAGTATTTCTATCGTAATTAGAATCGGCGAGACCGTTCTTTTTAACAGATTCTATACCATTTAAACAGGCAGCCATTGTATAATATCCTTCACTAGACAAAATCGTTTCTCCATTATCAGCTTTTAAAGAGAATTGAAATTCGCCATTTTTCCTTTTTATTATTACAAATTTTGCCATGTAAGTATTCTTTGTAAATGTAGATAAAGAATAAGAAATTACGATATGGTCATAACTCAATGCATACGACATTAATTGTTAGATATTACACTAATAATTACTTTTCGACTTGAGGCTTCTTAAATGTACTTGTGTATGAGGAATGAAGTTAAATGAAAAAAGGCTACTCTAAAAGTAGCCTTTCTGTGATCCCGCTGGGACTCGGACCCAGGACCCATACATTAAAAGTGTATTGCTCTACCAACTGAGCTACGGAATCATTCGCTTCTCTATCAAAGCGGGTGCAAAAATAGGAATTATTTTATTTACTCCAAGTTTTTAGAAACTTTTTTTCAAACAACTTTATAAATAGTCAAATTGCTCCCCTATTTTTGTGATGCAAAAAAATCATAATGCAAAATAAAGTCGTAGTTATCACCGGCGGAACATCCGGTATTGGTAAAGCGTTAGCAATAGCTTTTCTACAGGCAGGTGCGAAAGTAGCTGTATGCGGCCGGAAAAAGGACGCATTGCAGGCTTTACAGCAGGAACTATCCTCTCCCGCATTATTCACACATATAGCCGATGTAAGTGTGGAAGCCGATTGTGAATCATTCATAGCGCAGACCATAGACCGGTTCGGTAAGATTGATATCCTCATTAATAACGCAGGGATCTCTATGCGCGCATTATTCCACGATGCCGATGTTTCCGTGCTTAAACAATTGATGGACATCAACTTCTGGGGAACTGTCTATTGCACCAAGTATGCCTTACCGGCTGTTTTAGCTACCGGAGGGACCATCGTAGGTGTATCTTCTATCGCTGGTTACAGAGGTCTTCCGGGACGTACCGGCTATTCTGCCTCCAAGTTTGCCATGCAGGGTTTCCTGGAAGCATTACGCACCGAAAATCTGCATACAGGCATTAACGTGATGTGGGTATGCCCCGGCTTTACGGCTTCCAATATACGCAACACCGCCCTCAACGAACAGGGTAAAATGCAGGGTGAAACCCCGCTGGACGAAGGTAAATTAATGAGCGCAGAAGCTGTGGCTCAGGCGATTATCAAAGCAATTACCAAACGTAAACGTACACTGGTACTGACCGGCATGGGCAAACTGACAGTATTATTAAGCAAGCTGCTGCCTGGCCTTTCCGACGGATTAGTGTTCAATCATTTTAAGAAAGAACCGGGATCCCCACTGAAATAAGGGCTTTCAAAGCATAGGACTAAGGCCGCTCCTTCCCTATCCAAATAAATCTTTTACAGGACGCAGAACGCTTCATAAAGTGTTCTGCGTCCTGCTTTTATATGTAACCCATTAACCCTCAGCTACTTTATAGTTATTCACATCTGAACAATTATTTAAGGGCTGAAACACGGCTGCATGCAGATTTTATCTTTCTTTGCAGTAATATTTACACCAACGCCCCAATGGCATTCTTTTTGGGTATTAGGAATTTTTCTTTGCATGTCCATTATTACACTAACATCTGACATAGGATTACAGGATTACCTGGTAGGCGCTATCAAAGGGCAGCTGTGGCAAAACTGTCCCGGAGCGCAGGTAATGGACATTACTCATCAGATCTCTCCTTTTAACCTGCCACAGGCTACATACATCTGTAAAGGGGCTTTCGCTTACTTTCCTCCTAAAACATTTCATATCGTTCTCATTAACCTGTTCGACCGTAAAGCAGACTACGTACTGCTGGCAGAACATAACGGGCAGTATATTGCCTGCGCGGATAACGGTCTTACCACAATGATCGCGGACGGTATGCCGGTGAGGGTCGTGAAATTACCATTGGATAAACAACGGCCTAAAGATACCTTCAGCATTATCAAACGCTTCTCCGAAGCATACCAGGAACTGCAAAAAGGGAAAGACCTCTCAGCACTGGGCGAGCCGGCTACAGACTACATCGTTAAAAATAACCTGCAACCTATGACCGGTCAGGATTATATAGACGGACAAATTATCCATATAGATAACTTTGAGAACGTAGTAGTGAACATCACCCGCAAACAATTTGAGGAACAACGCCAAAACAGGCCGTTCTCTATCTTTTTCCGCAGGGACGAAGTCATTACACAGATATCCGAAACATATGCAGATGTCCCCGAAGGACATAAACTGGCCCTGTTTAATGCTGCCGGCTACCTGGAAGTAGCGATCAATAAAGGAAATGCTGCCGGCCTTTTTGGCCTGCAAGGCTTCCACCGCGATCAGCTTACCAGCAATTCAGGCTATCAGCAACTCTCTTTTTACCAGACTGTAAGAATTATCTTCGGATAAATCCCCCACTCCTTACGGCCCCCTTTTACCCCCATCATACCCATAGACTGCCCAAAACATACGCTATATGCACATATATAACCGACCAAACCAATCACTTATGAAAATCCGACCAAAGGTGAAAAAATAACTTATTAAAGAAAAAGTTAAAACTGTTATCCTTAATTATCATAATTTGCCACTTTTTCTATTTTTGTCGGACCTAAAACATCTCTATGAATTTTAAAAGGACCAACAACATTGTGGGTTGGGTTATTTGTATCATTGCCTGCACTGTCTACTTAATGACAATGGAGGCTACCGGCAGCTTGTGGGACTGCGGCGAGTTCATTTCCAGTGCCTACAAAGTGCAGGTCCCTCACCCACCAGGTGCGCCGCTGTTCGTGCTGTTAGGTAGATTATTTACCATGTTCCTGAAGCCATCACAGGCTGCATTAGGTGTTAATGCAATGTCCGCTCTGGCCAGTGGCTTCACTATTCTTTTCCTTTTCTGGACCATCACCCACTTTGCCCGTCGCCTGATGGTAAAGAACGGTGAACCCATCTCCAGCGAAAAAATGATCGCTATCATGGGGGCCGGTGCTGTTGGTGCATTAGCTTACACATTCTCCGATTCATTCTGGTTCTCCGCTGTTGAGGGTGAGGTATACGCGATGTCCTCCTTCTTCACAGCTATTGTATTCTGGGCCATCCTTAAATGGGAACATGAGGCAGACGAGCCTTATGCGGACCGCTGGATCATTCTCATCGCTTTCCTGATGGGTCTCTCCATTGGAGTACACTTACTGAACCTCCTCACCATACCGTCTATTGTAATGGTCTATTATTTCAGACGTTACAAAGTAACCCCGATGGGTACCTTCTGGGCCTTCCTGGTAGGTTGTGCTGTTACCGGCATGGTACAGAAATTCATCATCCAGGATACCATCAAGTCCTCCGGGTATATGGACGTGTTCTTTAAGAACACCCTGGGCCTGCCTTTCTTCTCCGGTTTTGCCTTCTACTTCATCGTACTGATAGGTATACTGCTCTATGGGTTAAAGAACCGCAAATTCGGCATCTATGCTCCGCTTATCCTCATTGCTTCCGTGATCATCATCCCGGCTTTCAATGACGGCGAGGGTGGTGGTGCTGTCTTCGTGAAACTGGTATTAGCTGCGATCGTACTGTTCGTTCCTTATTTCCTCCGCCTCTTTGGGATGAAACTGGATACCGCCGGTGCATGGCACATGACCAAACTCACCATCTACTCCGTACTTTTCCTCTTGCTCGGTTACTCTACTTACATTACCACTATGGTGAGGTCTACTGCCAATCCTTCCGTGGATATGTACAACGTGGATAACCCGATCTCCCTGGTAGGTTACCTTGGCCGTGAACAATACGGTGATTTCCCGCTGATTTATGGACAGGTGTTCACTGCACACCCTACCGAATACAAGGAAACCGGTAACATATACGCCCGTGGTAAGGATAAATACGAAATTGCCGGTAAGAAACAGGAACCGGTATACGCTGCTGAAGATAAAATGTTATTCCCCCGTGTTTGGGACGGAAGTAACGACCAGGGCCATGCTGACTACTACCGCAACTTCCTGGGTTTACAACAGGGTGAACGTCCTTCTTTCGGAGATAACGTGAAATTCTTTGTTGAATACCAGGTTGGTTTCATGTACTTCCGCTACTTTATGTGGAACTTCTCCGGTAAACAAAATGATACCCAGGGCTACGGTAACGTACGTGACGGTAACTGGATCACCGGTATCAACTTCATAGACAACATTTTCTATGGCGATCAGTCAGCCATGCCTGACAGCCTGAAAGATAATAAAGCACATAACAGGCTCTTCATGTTACCTTTCATCTTAGGTATCATAGGACTGTTATATCACTACAAATTCCATCGCAGGGATACCCTGATCGCTGGTCTGCTGTTCTTCTTCACCGGCTTCGCTATCGTCCTGTACCTTAACCAGGCAGGTAACCAGCCACGTGAACGTGACTATGCATACGTTGGTTCCTTCTATGCTTATGCCATCTGGATAGGTATCGGGGTACTGGCCGTATACGAGTTCCTGAAGAAGAAAACAAAACTCTCCGTTGCTGCTCCTATCGCTACATTGGTATGCCTGCTGGCAGTACCGGTACTGATGGGCTTCCAGGAATGGGACGACCACGACCGCTCTACCAAAACAGTAGCCCGCGACGTGGCCAGTGATTACCTCAACTCCTGCGCTCCTAACGCCATCCTCTTCACCGTAGGTGATAACGATACTTACCCGCTGTGGTATGCACAGGAAGTGGAAAATATCCGCCCCGATGTTCGTGTTATCAACCTCAGCTTATTAGGTGTTGACTGGTACATCGATCAGCAGCGCCAGATGGTAAACCAGAGTCCTGGTGTACCTATGAGCTGGACTCCTGATAAATACCGTGGCGAAACACGCAACTACATCCGATTCTATGATGCCGGTACCTTCCCGCAGGATAAGTTCTATAACCTGAAAGAAGTAATGGATTTCATGGGTTCCGATGATCCTCGCGCCAAGCTGACCACCCAGGACGGTGAACAACAGAACTACCTGCCTGCGCAGAAACTGTTCATCCCGGTTGATGTGGCCCAGGCTATCAAAAGCGGTACCGTGGATATCCACGACAGCGCCAGGATCTTACCTCAGCTGCCTTTCCAGATCAGCAAACAATACCTGCTGAAGAACGACCTGGCAGTATATGATATCATCACCGCCAACAACTGGAAACGTCCTATCTACTTTACCAGCCCTACCGACCTCGGTATCAACGACTACCTCCGTATGGATGGTCTTACCTACCGCCTGGTGCCGCTGAAGAAAGAAGAAAGCAACGATCCGATGGGTGCTGAGAAGAATGTGAACGTTCCTATGATGTACAACAACCTTATGAATAAGTTCTCCTTTGGTGGTGCGAACATTCGCAACACTTACTTCGATGAACCTAACCGTAAGCTGCTGCAATACGTAAGGAACGCTTATACCCGTCTCGGTACTGCGCTGGCTATAGATAACAAGAAGGATTCTGCATTAGCCGTCCTCAACAAGGCAGATAAAAACCTGCTGGAAAATACCTTCCCTTATGCAATGACCACACCAGGACAAATGTATAACTACAGCTCTATGCAGACTGTATACGCATACTACCTGGCTGGTGATAAGAAAAAGGCAGATGAAATTGCACAGAAGATCATTAAGGATTGTAACCAGCAACTGAATTATTACCGTCAGCTGCCTGCATCCAAATTGACCAGCGACCTTCAACACGACGGTCAGATGGCTGAACAGTTCATTGCCCTGCTGGGACGTATGAAACAGGATTTCAGTGATTCTACACATAAAAATGTGCAGGAACAAAATCCGGTTATCAGTACCCAGGAAGATACTACCAGGAAATAATATAACTGATCATAAAAAAGCCCCGGCCGAATATCGGCCGGGGCTTTTTTTATCCAACATTGTCCGTCGAGTAATAATGATTAGCCCCATTATACGCAATAATTATCCGCCCTCCATTACTCGCCACCTTTACATGATCAGGTACCGTCAGAGCAAGATTAGGCAGATGGGTCTGCGCACCTCCCGGCGTAATAATCGTCACAGGTCTTTGCAGTATCGCAGGAATAATCTGTGCGGCAATATCTCCTCCCTCATTATCCCAGGAACGTGCAGTAATAATATTCTTGATTAATTCATCCACGCCATCTATAGCAAAATCTGCAAAATAAGCCCTGTTAGCATAGATCAGTGCTGCCAGCCTTACACGGAGGTCTCCTATTGTTATATTCACGCCCTGTACCAGTTGTAATTGCTGCCTCACAGCATCATACATACAATTTCCGTTTGTCACGGTTGCTCTTAAACGAACCCCCTGTGAACGCAGTTGCGCTTCAAGATTGGGTACCAGCAACTGTTCCACACCAAGTAACGCTTTAATTTTCTCAGGGTCCAGTACTTTATAGTGCAGCGATTGAAAGCCTCCCGGCGTTTTCTTCAGCTTAATCATATCTCCCGGCAAAGGGAACTTTATTCTTTCACAGGCAATCAATTTATTTTCCGTTGCTTCATCAAACAGCGGAGAATTAATACGTTTTACTATTGTGTATAAAAATCCACCGGGAATATTTAAGTCATATTTTTTCAGATACTCTTTGGTAACGGAGCTTATACTTACCTTTTCAAACCTCTTTCCCACCCTCGATCTATCCATAATCACCTGCCTGTTTTCTTCATCGAACTCCCATGTTACATTTTGAAATGCGATACTGGGCGATTCATGAGAAGTATCCTCACGTGCTTGTTCATTAAGATCCCTACTGTTCACCGGTATTGATAGTTGTTTTACACTAACAGGTTGTATGAGTCCTTTTCCCTTTGATTGTCGCTGAATAATCACACGGGCCAATAAACGAGCATTATGAACATTTACTTTCGTCCGTGGAAATTCAGGAAAGACTTCAGCGTAGCGTCGTTCTATATGGTTTAATATTGTTGCATTCAACGGCATACTGCTCATTGAATATATATCCCCCAGTACCGGTAATTGTATACCCGGATATTTAACATCATTCCGCTTGGCATAAATGCTTTCTATTTCTGTTGTTGTCGGCGCCTGGTTAAAACTACTGGCCAACACCTCAAGAATGCCTTCTTCCGATTCGTTTTCCAGTCCCAGCCCTCCAAACCGTTGCACTTCGTCATCATCACGCCCATAATAAAATGCATTCTCTCCCATCAGGAATCCTGTGGAATGCCTATCACTGTAATTTTCATGGTTTTTAATGAAATACCAGCCCCCAGCCTGCGCCGGACGTGAATCAAGGCTACTCTCTACATTACCTTCAGCATCCTCCTTCAATTCTCTTCTCTCCGTATCATCCAGAAAAACATTCGTTAATTTGAAGAACCTTGTAATGGGATTTTTATTCAGGTACTTTTCCAGCAAAAGCAATTGTTCATCCGGAACAACTACTTCCTCACTACCAAAGTAGGCATCAAATTTCTTGTCTCCTGCTACCTGTAATATCGTATAATAATTAACGGCCTGTGCCGTGGTCTGACACTCTGCGATCACCCTGTATTTTCCTGCCAGGTTAATAAAATCCGTAATAGCGGCAGCGGCGCTTTTCCCTGGCTTTAACTTCCACGTAAAATCACTGAGTTTAGTAAAGTACTCCGGATTAGCATAACCAGTCCGGGCATCCTCACCTAATTCGTCATATTCTTCTTCCGGTACATTATAATGATAGTTGATAGTCCCCTGTTTGTTAATCCGGCTCATCGTCTCGATATTAGCCTTCGCCAATTTCTCACTCTCTGTAGGTTCTTCAGGCGTTGGTGTTTCAGCGCTGTCTTCATCTTCTGTGTCTGCACTGCGGACAGCTATTTTTTTTGAGACATTATTATCATGCAGAAAGAGGTCCAGATTAAACCTGGTAATATTTCTTATCATTATCCGGGCCTCACTGTGCATAATCGTACAAAATGATTTCAGCTTCTCCAGCAGGTGCTCCCCGATATTTTTATTTATCCATTCCCTGGCTGCTTTACCTGTTAGTTCTTTACCATAGTGAGATACATCTTCCGGAATATATAATTCCATATCACCTTTTAACATTTGCACAATGCCGGGTGAAAACCGTTGGTAAACCGGTGAAGGTTGTTTTATTGCTGTGACTAGCTGAAACGGAGGAGGCAGTGCTGTCTGATCAGCATGTGTTGTAAAATTTCCGGTTTCCAGCCGGGCAACCGGTGCCGCCATCTTTTTACCATTACTACTATCGGAAACGGGGTTAGAGGGAGTTTCTCTACGGGGAATACGCTGGTGCATAATATAAGTCAGATGTATAGGTAATATACAAATTAAGCCTCATTATCTGTAAACAGATTTATAATTTCTTAAACCTGGTTACTGCGGTCTTAGGTATAGGATAATCGAGTAGGAAGTAAGGGATTATTTCCTTTACAGCCCTCTCACACCAATATTTGCCGCCAGCTTCCTTCAGATTCGCAGTCGCCCACGACACCCTTGCTCTTGGCTAACCCTTCCTACTGCAAAGTGGGTTCGGGACTTACGCCCTATAGTCGATCGCCATGCCTGGCGCACTATTAAGTTCGTCAGTGCATTACTATACCTTCTACACTGATCTGGTATCTCAGCTGAATAATATTTGACTAAATAACAAGGTTGTTGCCCATTTGGATCAATCCACTACAAACATATAAACATCTGAAGAAGAAGTATTCCCTTCTGTATCGCGTGTAACCACCTTCCAGTAATAAGTACCCGACGTTACAGGAACATTGTTTAAGTACATATTAGTAACATTATTCTGATAAAGAGGTGGTGCGGCAGCGGTACCAAAGTAAACATCATATCCTGCAATATCATTATCGAAATCCTCGCCCATCCAGGTGAGATTAACAGTACTGCCGGAAACACGCTGATTAAATACAGGTGAAGTTAATGCTGCAGGGACAGGCGAAACATCACCCTGAGCGGGGCCGGGAATATAAAATTTCGAAGTGTCGCTTTGCGTTACCGTAGTAGATGTTGCTGACTTTGATTTAATGGTCCATGAATAAGGCGTATTACGCAATAAGGTATCCATAGCCTGATTGGTAGTTATCTCTTTAGTGGTAGTAGCCCTCGTTAAGAGATTCCTGACAGTCAATTCATAACTATCTGTATAAGCCGATGCGTTCCAGGTGAAGGTAATCGAGGAAGTTGCAGGTGTTATCGTGATGCCATTTGTACATGCTGCATTTGGTGCAGGGAATACAAGTGTTGCCTTTCCCGGAGGAGGTGGAGGGTCAATACTATTCTTTTGACAACCAAAAGTGAGTATAATAAATATAAAAAGGAGTATCCGTTCCATTTTTCTATTTTTTCATTAATTTAAAAATCGTTTCCTGGTTGTCTGCAACCAGCTTGAGCAGATAAAGACCATCACTCAGATCAGGGAGATCTATTGTTACAACCCCCGACTGATTACTATAACCATGCGTGTAAACCATCTTACCAGAGGCGTTATATATCATGATAACCATCTTTTGAACAGTCTCTTTACCGATGTTCAGGTGAACCGTTTTTTGGAAAGGATTAGGATAAGCTATAAGGTCCGCTCCTATAGTAATATTCTTTGTGATAGTACCCTGACATGGTTTATCCGTACTCACGGCAATTTTATTCAGCCCTTCTTTAAGATCAAGTGTAATCTGGCTTTTTGCCGTCGTTATTTCAGTATCATTCAGTTTTACATGGTATAATACGGCGCCGGTCAGTGATAAGGTAACCTGCTTTTTATCGTTGTTAACAGCGATATAAGTAGAAAGGTCCTCAGGTTCGGTGATCACTGCTGTGAAACATTGCTGATATTCCGGATGACTCACAAGACTTAAGCATATATTATAAGAGCCGCCGCCAAGATTAGCATTATCATACCAGGATAAGGAATCTATTAGCGTATCGATATTTGTAGCACCGGAAATAACAAGTCTATAGTCCTCCCTTACGCTGGTAGTGATAAAGATCCTTCCATTTTTTGCACCTCTGCAAGCGACATCGGTGTAGGCAATACGACAAAAGTCTGACGGCAGGGTGAACACAAAATGAAAACCGCTGAATATGTCCGTGCCCACAGGAGTTGTAACCGATACGTCCCCGCTGCTTCCCCCGCCAACTATTGCTGTTATTACAGAATCGGAAACAATGGTGTAGGAGGCTGCTGCTGTATCTCCAAACTTAACATTAGTGGCATTATTAAAGTGTAATCCTTTAATCGTTATGGTGCTTCCCCTTATTGCACTATCTGGTGTGACAGCCGTAATTTCCGGAGGCAGAATGATGCGGGGGATATGATATGCAAATAATGTTCCACCCAAAGCAAGATATAAGCTATCATGAACAAAGTATGTTTTGCCTAACGTACCTGAAATGGGAACAGCAGCTGTTACACTATCGTAATAGTATCTCATATAACCTAAACCAGGACCAGGAAACGTATTGGAGAAAACCAATCTGCCATCAGGACCGAGATTTTCAAGTTCATAACGCATGGATGAAATGGAGGTAACTTTCTTTAATTCTTTAGCAGGGGTCCTCAACCATATCTGCTGTTGAACATTACTCATGCTATCCAGTTTCTTGAATGCCATATATCCGTCAGATAAGCGATAGGCATAGGCATCGTCAATATCATTAGCATCCGCCAGGTCATAATCTGTCGCTCCTTCCCTCAGATAAATGGAAGATTCCCCGCCAACTTCCCTTGCATAAGCAATGTTATTACCATCTACAACAGGATGCACGTTGCTTCCTGCGGTTGTTATTTTCGTTGTTACCTTGTTGCTGATCAAATAGCTGTAAATGGCATAATTGCCTGAAGGTCCGGCAGCATAAACAATCGTTTTCCCATCCTTGCTTAATTCCTTGCCATTGGTAACCTGGGGAATATCCGGAAGGATAGTGTATAAGGTTGTGAGGTCTGTAATGGCCGTTTTACCGGAACCTATTGTCCACATTAAGATATTGCCTGCGGCTTGTGCATTCTGTACGTTGTTTATACCCAGAGACCGGGATATATTGATCAGGGAATCTTCGTGCCATAAATAAAGCGAATTGGTATTAGTATCATCAAAATAAGAAGTCACGAAAAAAGCACCTCCTTTACACAATCCGGCCTGATGAAATTGGGTGAAATGAGGAAATGTGGGATCATCAAAATGAATGAATTGACTGGTGGAGGTAATAGTATTGTAAATTTTAGCCCCCAAGGCTGAATTCCCCAAGTCTGCAAACCTCAGAATGCCGGTACTGTCAACATCCGCTATCCAGCCGGAATCTGTATAAACCGGGGTTAAATAACTGCTTTTATCAGTATAAACAAATATTGTAGCACCGAGCACCTGATCTAAACTGTCTATCCCGTAAAAATCAAGCTCGTACATTGCGGCTCTCGCCGCCGGAGTAGGATCAATCAGTGTATCAATACTATTAATAAATGGAATGCTTAAGCCAGCTACGGATACTATCCCCTGGCAATCAGCATTACCGGGATCTTTTACAGTAGCCTTAATATGGAGTTGGGATTGATAAGCGGAAAAAGGGATGGGGGACTCAACCGTAACAACAGGCGCCTTGTCGTAAATGAATGTAGTGGTCGCAGTTAACGTATCTCCTGCCACAGATTTAGCCAATATTACTAATTGCAGCAGCCCTTGTGCCATTCCTGCAAGAGATAACTGACCGGAATACTTACCCCTGAAAGCGTCATAGGTAAGTAAAATCATTTGATTTCCCACCGATGCTCTTACAGTATCGTCTGCTGAAGTATGACCGCTTAATATTACTTCAACATACAACAAATCACGATACCGCTGATTAGGTGCCGGCGCCTGGATGTCGATTTTATCAATTGTATAGCCTGCCAGGGGAATAGAGAATAACAGTCCAAGTATGAGGGTAAACTTGTTCACATTATAGAATTTTATTTGAGGGGATTAAACAACCTATAGGAAAACATTGCACAGGCACTTTTTGTTTAATGCCGGGGAAGAATAAATAATAAATAGGTTTGATTACATCATCTTCGAGTCAGATGTTGTTGATGATAAATATACCTTATCTGACGTGACTATCAGGTGAAGTTAAATTGAAAAATAAATCCTGAACCCATATTCCAAAGCTATATCGGAGAACTGAACAGTCAGATGCAGTGTATTTATCATCCACAACATCTGCCAATCTATGCTATAACAGGCTACCAATAATATTATGTCTTTATATGAATAGGAATAGCACAGGAACAAAACAGCAATTGAACAGGCTAATCCTACGTTAATCCTACGTTAAAAGACGTAGGATTAACGTAGGATTAGCCTGTTCAATTGCTATTCAGAACCTCTTTAAGGTATAGTTATAACTTATTCACCTGGGCCCACCAGTATTTTACACACTCTTTTACCTCAGGCACACTGTTATCCCAATGATATTCGTATTCTACAGAGAACATTCCCTTGAAATGCTGCGCTTTTAACTCAGCCAGTACACCTGAAATATTGGAAACACCTGTTCCCCATACAACATCATGCGCATCAGGAGATTTTTCGTTGAGGTCTTTGAAATGAGAATGCAACACATGACCTTTCAGCATTTTAAGACATGTAACAGGGTCCAGTCCAGACCGTACCCAATGCCCGATATCTGCGCAGGAACCCATCAGCGGGCTACGTCCTTTGATAGCTACCAGTACGCTGTCCGGATGCCAGTAATGACTTGGTTTCGGATGATCGTGGATAGCTACCTTTATCTTGTATTTATCGCACAATTTAGATACCAGGTCCCAATGTTCACGTTTAGGCTCTGCTGTGAGTACCTGTATACCCATTGCTTTCGCAAAATTGAATACATCTACCCATTCTTTTTCATCTTCAGGCGATAATACCCCATATGCTACCAGCACCTTATTCTTTTGCTTAAAAAGCGCCTTTACCCTGGCCTGTTTTGCAGCATCCATTTTCCATTCGAACACCCCTTCAATACCGCCGCCTATCTTCTGGCCGTTATAACATTCCACATAATGAATGCCTGCGCTGTCCATCTTATCCAGTGCCTCTGCCAGTGTAAACCGGTTAAATGTATATGCCTGTGATCCCAGTTTCCAGCCCAGCTTATCGGCTTTCGTCTGTGAAAAACCTAACGTGGACACCATCATCGCGCCAGCTAACAAAATTCGTTTCATCATCTGCTATATTTTTTTAATTGATAATCAGGAAAAGACCATTCGCGAAAAATAGCTGCTTTCAGTGAAGAAAGCAAATAAGTTACTTATTTATATAGTTATCAATACTTTATGCCTCTCCTTATTACCATTGATCATGGACTATAGCGCATCCCAACTAAATTCATTAATTTAGAACTATTATGAGAGGCATACATTTTTCCAAATTTGAACCCGAGGAGCAGGGAAAATCGCCATTTGAGAAGCTACTGGACGTGTTTACTCAATTGCTAACCTACACGAGCGGCGACGTTAGCGAAGCGCTGCAGTGGCTCACCGAACTCGACAAAGAGTACCAACTTACAGACAAAGATTACGGGATCGGGGATTTCATACAGGAACTTAAAGAAAAAGGATACCTGAAAGAAAATGAAGGTACCGGTGAAGTACAGATCACCGGCAAAACAGAACAGGATATCCGCAAAAAAGCCCTGGAAGAGATCTTCGGTAAATTAAAAAAGACCAACGTCGGCAACCACAATATCCGTAAATCAGGCCAGGGAGATGAGCTGAACGCTGATACACGTCCATATCAGTTTGGCGATGCCCTGGAACAGATCGATATCACCGCTTCTATCCGGAATGCACAGATCAATCACGGTGTGGAAAGCTTTAATATCAGTCAGGATGACCTGGAGATCCAGGAAACGGACTTTAAAACACAAACGTCCACTGCCCTGATGATAGACATCTCCCACTCCATGATCCTCTATGGGGAAGATCGCATCACGCCTGCCAAGAAAGTGGCCATGGCGCTGAGTGAACTGATCACCACCCGCTATCCCAAGGATACACTGGATATCATTGTGTTCGGTAATGACGCATGGCAGATAGAGATCAAAGATCTCCCCTATCTGCAGGTAGGCCCTTACCATACCAATACCGTAGCAGGACTGGAACTGGCCATGGATATTTTAAGACGGCGCCGTAATCCGAACAAACAGATCTTTATGATCACTGACGGGAAACCTACCTGTCTGAAAATCGGTAAAGACTATTACAAAAACAGCTTTGGACTGGACCGTAAGATCCTTAACCGCACGCTCAACCTCGCGGCCCAATGCAAAAAACTGAAAATCCCTATCACTACCTTCATGGTGGCTACAGATCCGTGGCTGCAGAAGTTTGTAACGGAATTTACAGAAACGAACAACGGAAAAGCCTTCTTTTCCGGCCTTGACAAACTGGGACAATTTCTCTTCTTCGACTTCGAGAACGGGAAAAGAAAAACAGTGTAATAATTTATTTAAAATTGTATATGAATAATATCAGAACGTTAGGTGAGTTAAAGAAGAGTGGCTACAAACCCAAATCAGTAAAAGAAGAGATCAGGCAGAACCTGGTAAGTAAACTGCAAAAAAAAGAGAATGCCTTCCCCGGGATCATCGGTTATGAAGATACCGTTATCCCCGATACGGAAAGAGCGCTCCTCTCCCGTCATAATATCCTGTTCCTGGGACTTCGCGGACAAGCGAAGACCCGTATGGCCAGACAGATGGTTTCTTTACTGGATGAATTCATTCCCATCGTGGAAGGCTCTGAAGTAAATGACAGTCCGTTCGATCCGCTGTCCCGCTATGCACGCGACCTGGTAGCAGAAATGGGTGATAAAACACCTATCGCCTGGATACCAAGAGAAGCACGCTATGGCGAAAAACTGGCTACTCCGGACGTTTCTGTGGCCGATCTGGTAGGTGATATCGATCCTATCAAAGCTGCCAACCTCAAGCTCAATTATGCAGATGAAAGGGTGATCCACTTCGGTATCATCCCCCGCTCTAACCGGGGTATCTTCGTTATCAATGAACTCCCCGACCTCCAGGCCCGTATACAGGTGTCCCTGTTCAACATCCTCCAGGAAGGCGATATACAGATCCGTGGTTTCAAAGTAAGGATGCCGCTGGATATCCTGTTCGTGTTCACCGCTAACCCGGAAGATTATACCAACCGCGGTTCCATCGTTACACCGCTGAAAGACCGTATCGAAAGCCAGATCATTACGCACTATCCGAAGAACGTAGAGAACTCCCTGCTCATCACCGAACAGGAAGCCAACGTACACGAGGAACAACGTCATGTACAGATCAGCGATATGATCAAACGCCTGATAGAACAGGTGGCCTTTGAAGCCCGTAACAGCGAATATGTAGACAAAAAGAGCGGTGTCTCTGCCCGTCTTACCATCGCAGCTTACGAGAATGCAGTGAGCGCCGGCGAACGCAGGGCTATCATCAACAAAGAAAAAGATACACATGTTCGTATTGCCGACTTACAGGGTATCATCCCTGCTATCACCGGTAAAATAGAACTCGTATATGAAGGCGAACAGGAAGGGCCGCTGCAGGTGGCCGTAAACCTGCTGGATAAGGCCGTACGCAGTGTCTTTGCACAGTACTTCCCTAATCCGGACTCCTTCAAGAAACGTAAACAGAACCCGAATGCCGAAAACCCCTACCGCTCCGTTATTCAATGGTTCGATAAGGGCAATGCGGTACAGCTGCTACAGGACGTGAGTGATAAACAATATGAAACTTCGCTGAAGAAAGTAGAAGGACTGAAAGACCTGGTAAAAGCGAAATTCCCCGGTGCTGCCAATAAAGAGCAGTTATTGCTGATGGAATTCGTATTGCATGGTCTTGCTTCCTACTCCCTCATCAGCAAGAAAGTAGTAGAAAATGAAACACGTTTCAGCGATCTGCTGGGTACCATGATGAACTTCGGTACAAGCACAGAAGAAGAGAACGAAGAGTTTTAAATCCAATAAAAGAACAGAAAGCTCCCAACGGCTTTCTGTTCTCTTTTACTTCCACGATTAAACAACACGTATGAACAACTCCAGGCGAACTTTCATTCGTTCTGCTTCCGCTATCGTTGCCGGGGCAGGACTGGTATCCGCACTCCCCTCTTCTCTTCGCGCAATGGCCCCCAGCGATCGTCTCAACATTGCCGCTATTGGTATTAACGGCATGGGATGGAACGATCTCAATGCCATCCTTAAGAATCCTGCTGCCAGATGCGTAGCCCTCTGTGATGTTGATAAGAACGTGCTGGATAAAAGAGTGGCAGAACTCACCCAACGGGGTTATACAGTAAAAGCCTACAGCGATTACCGCAGACTACTGGAAGACAAAGACATTGATGCTGTCGTTATCGGCACACCCGATCACTGGCATTGCCTGCAAATGACAGACGCCGTATCTGCCGGAAAAGATGTGTACGTAGAGAAACCCCTCGGCAATTCTATCGCTGAAATTAAGGCCATGGTAGCGGCACAGGAACGTACCAAACGGGTAGTACAGGTAGGCCAGTGGCAACGCAGCCAGAAACACTTCCAGGATGCCGTTGCCTTCGTGCATTCCGGTAAACTGGGGCAGGTACGCCTGGTAAAAGCCTGGGCCTATATGGGCTGGATGCATTCCATTCCCAAACAACCCAATGGTACTCCCCCTCCTGGCGTTGACTACAAAACCTGGCTGGGACCTGCCGAAACAAGACCCTTCAATCCAAACCGCTTCCACTTCAACTTCCGCTGGTACTGGGATTATGCAGGTGGTTTGATGACCGACTGGGGCGTGCATCTCCTCGATTACGCGCTATTAGGCATGAAAGCAGCAAACCCTACTTCCGTAATGGCAGCCGGTGGCAAATTCGCCTATCCGGACGATGCTGCAGAAACACCGGATACACTTACCACCGTTTACCAGTTCGATGGGTTTAACATCCAATGGGAACATGCTACAGGCATCGACGGCGGTCCTTATAACCGGGATCATGGCATTGCCTTTATTGGTAACAATGGTACGCTGGTATTGGATCGCGGAGGATGGGAAGTCATTCCTGAGAAAGGGAAAATGGAAGCCGTACCCAGACAATTATCCGTTGATAATGGCCTGGACCTTCATGCGGTCAATTTCCTGGAAGTGATCAAATCCCGCAAACTGGAAGACCTGCACACTCCTATTCAGGCTGGTGCGCATGTAGCAACAGTGGCTCAACTGGGAAATATTGCCTATAAAACCGGGAAGAAACTGAACTGGGATGCGGCGAATAGTAAGTTTGATGATGCAGCTGCGAATAAATACCTCGCTGCGCAGTATCATAATGGGTATTCATTACCTAAATAAGAATTGATTGTAATAATAAACTGAGATAATAGTAACCGTATTTAAAGCCCTTTCAGTTTCAACTGTTTGGGCTTTTCTTTTGAGATGATCCAAATGTATGCAAGACCCGCTTCCGTAAAAAGTTTCAAGAACTACAATTTGACTAACCGTCATTGAAAAGGACTCAACTGTATTTTGACAATTAACGCGAGCCATAGTCCGATTGGACTATTAAATAGTCCAATCGGGATATTTTTTGCGATCAACTACCACGATCTTCGTTTTACATATAAATATTACAATATGAATAACCCAAAGAAGAGTCCTGTAACCATTGGGGCAACGGAAGGTAAAATATTCTCTGTTGTCGGGGATACTTATCGCATCCTGATCGGTGGCGCTGAAACCAATGGTGCATTTGCTGCCATAGACATGCTTATTCCGCCCGATGGAGGCCCAGGTCCTCATGCACATGCACAAATAGAGGAATCATTTTACGTTATAGATGGAGAAATCGAAGTCAAATCAGAGTTTGGTGAATACATTGCCACGAAAGGATCATTTGTAAATATCCCTAAAGGCGGCGTTGTTCATGGATTCAAAAACAAAACGGATAAAATGGCCCACCTTCTTTGTATTGTAGTTCCGTCGGGCCTGGAAACTTTTTTTGAAGAAATTGGTAAGCCGGTTGCTTATGGCGGGTTTCTTCCCCCTCCACCGATGGATCCTGAATCGGTAAAAAAATTGCAGGCCATTGCCGAAAAACATGGGCAAAAAGTGTATCCTCCGAACTACCTCGACAAAATTCAATAATACCATTATGAAAATACTATTGATCGGTGCCACCGGTAAATTTGCCGGATTGGTTTTACCTCCTTTAAAAAAACAAGGTCACCATATTACGGCACTGGTACGTGACGGCAACAAAGGCAAACAAGCCATAGAAAATGGTGCAGATGAATTTTTGATCGGAGATCTTTATGATCCCATTACGCTCAAAAAAGCAGCCGCAGGCATAAATGGTGTTTTTCATATCATACCGGCATTTAACCGGGAGGTGGAAGCTGGTTTGAATATGGTGGAAGCCGCGCAGGAAGCTGGCGTTAACAAATTTGTATTCTCCAGTGTATATCATACTTCCCTGTCGTTAGCCAATCATGCTGAGAAACGGCCTGCAGAAGAAGCGCTTTACCACTCTAACATGGATTATACTATTCTGCAGCCTGCCATGTATATGCAAATGTTGCAACAAAGCTGGCTGGCAGCCAAACAAAGCGGTGAAATTATGATGCCCTACTCCAAAGATTCGAAAATGGCCTATGTGGATTACAGGGATGTGGCCGAAGCTGCCGCTTTAGCTATGACCGATACGCGTTTGTCTTACGGCACTTTTGAGCTGTCATCTCCGGGCATGTTCAGCCGGGTTGACCTGGCTGATCTAATGAGTAAAAAGTTGGGTAAAAGGGTCATAGCGAAAGATATGCCGGTAGATGAATGGGCTAACCAGGTCAATATTCCATCCGGAGAACTGCGTGAAGGGCTCATCGCGATGAATAAGGAATATGACAAATACGGCTTCTCCGGTGGAAATTCTTTAGTACTCGATACTATACTTGGCCATCCCTCGCATACCGTACCACAATTTATTGAAGAATTGAAGTAATTTAATATCCCTAACCCTACATGTATGCAATCAACATGCCGGTTGCGCGTAGTTAAGTTAACCTGTTAAGACATATCATGGCCATTACTTTTGAATTTGTCATTGAAAAAGGATTTCATTTTGCAGAAGCTTTTGGTAAAAGGTTCGGAATGCCGGTCGCCGAAAATCGTGTCTGCTTACCGGAATCATTAGGCGACGGCTATATACAGGAAATAGAACTAAGACAAGGCCTGAGTATGTGCATGCATCACTACATACTTAGGGAGGATTTTTCATTAAAACGCCTGGAATCAGCAGGACCATCCAACATGCTGACGCTAAAATTCGACTGCCGGAAGGTTGCGCTGGAAACCGGACAGCAGGATACCCACCTGTTTGCTCCGGGATGCGAAGCCGAATTGGGTACGGGTAATTTTTTCACCGAGATATTCTTTCCCACACAGCAGCAGATATCCTTTTTGGTCATTAACGTGACTCGTGAGATTTTGGCGGAAATGCTTCATTTGTCCGGAGAGGAAGCAGCATTCCGCAACCGGCTTTTAAACAATCCGTCGTTTGTGGTTAATGTATTAATGTCAGGTGAAATGGAACGCACGCTGAGGGATTTCAGTAACATCATCTTAGGGTCGCCATTTTATTTACTACGTTACCAGGCAAAAGCGCTCGAATTAATTTATCTGTTGTTCTCTCAGATAACCGAAAAAGTGAACGAAACCGAGGTGACAGTCAACAGGGCCGATGCAGACAAGTTGTACGAGGTAAGATCTATCATCCTTAAAGATTTGTCGGTAGCACCGCAGTTGATCGATCTGTCTAAACAGATCTCTATGAGCCCTACCAAAATGAAAACGCTTTTCCGCCAGATATTCGGCGATTCTATTTACAATTATTTCCAACGTGCAAGGATGAATGAAGCCGCTAAACTGCTTAAAGATCACTCAGTATCAGAAACAGGTTACATACTGGGCTTTACCAATATCAGCCATTTTTCCCGTTTGTTTAAAAAGTACTTCAACGTGAAACCCAAAAAATTCAAGGATGGTAATTTATAATACCCATTTTTAAAAACAACATCATGGCATTATCAAAAGAAGTTTTAGATACCATAGCGTTCTCAAAGCAAAACGGATTTGACAAATTAAATCTGGCGCCTCCGGAAGAAACAAGGAAAGCGATGGCCCAGGCGGCACAGGACCCCGGCCCGACTGCTGTGGCTAATGTGATCAGTAAAACCATTACGCATCAATCCATCCCGGTTCGTATGTATATACCTTTTGGTGAAGGTCCATTCCCTGTAATCTGTTATTATCATGGTGGCGGATTTGTTTTAATGGGATTGGAAACACACGATGAAATCTGCCGGCAGATCTGTAAAAATACAGGCAGTATTGTCATGTCAGTGGCTTATAGGCTGGCGCCTGAGCATCCTTATCCGCAAGGGCCCGAAAGCAGCGTTCTGGCAGCTATCTGGCTTCATGAACATGCTGGGGAATATAACGGCTCCGGTACAAGCATGGCGGTGGCCGGTGACAGTGCGGGTGGTTATATGGCGCTGTACGTGGCCCAGGTGTTAACGCAGCAAGGCATTGTACTGAAAGCACAGTTTGCTGCCTACCCCGTGACAGATCATTATAGCGCCCGTCATGCATCCTACCAGGAAAACGGGGATGACTATGTGCTTACAGCAGCGATCATGAAATGGTTTTGGGACAATTATGTCACCGATCCTGCACTCTTTGAAGCAGCATCAATCCTCAGGTCGGCAGACTTCTCAAACCTGCCTCCGGCCATGATTTTTACCTGCAATTATGATCCGTTGAGAGATGAGGGAAAGGCCTATGCAGATAAGTTACAAAAGGCGGGCGTACCTACAATCTACCAAAACTATGAAAACATACATGGATTTTTCGGGATGGGTTCGATGGGACAAAAGGCTATGCAGGAAGCATGTGCCTTTTTAAAAGATACATTAAACAGTTAGATATACTTTCTAAAGAGTCGGCTCCGGCGATTCCGGTATCGGACCCATTGGAAAGATTGACCCAGCCTGTATCAAAAGTATGATACAGGCTTTTCTTATTCGGGTACCTGATGGAGACAAACAGCCGTTTAAGCGATCCTCAAGACTGGATTTTATTTTTGATACCTCCTCGACAAATTGCAATTTTCCGCTCCTGAGACTCAATTTTGAATATCGGCATGTTTACTCGTTAGAATAGCAGAAGAATGATGGGGAATCATCGCTCTCATATATTCAGCATCACAGTTCTTTCTTTGCATAACTCAGATAGGCGATCATGCCTGTGGTCAGGAATTTCAGCGCAAATAGCCCGGATGAGATGTCATCCCGGGAGTTTATACACCAGATAACAGCAAAGTAAACGTAGGATATAAATAGAATGAGCAGTAGAAGATAAGAAAACTGAGAATTCTTGTCATAGCGAATGCACAAAGGATGTTTGGCCCATCCTGCACTACAAGATATCAGTATTTATAACTGCCGCTAAGTGCGGCAGCATAAAGGAATGTTAATTTAAGCAGGTATTGGCTTCTCTTCCTGCAACATCATTGACAGATATACCGCATCACTGATGGGGTTATTGTAATATGCTGCTATCGGCTGAAATCCCAGTCTGGTATACAGATCTATAGCGGGTGTCATATGCGCCAGGGTATCCAGCAACATACGTTTGTAACCCAGCTCCCGGCCGGCTTTCACTGCCCTGGAAGCCAGTGCACGCCCTACTCCATGTCCTTTAAAGGCATCTTTTACAAATAACCGTTTCATTTCACAGGTAGAGTTCTCAAAATGGCGTACCGCTACACAACCTGCAGGTAATCCATCTACCCTGGCAAGAAATAAGGTCCCTGATGGTGCTACATAGGCTGGTTCGGGCAGACTGCTCAACTCCTCTTCAAAACCCTGAAAGCTGAGATCTACGCTCAACCAATTGGCATACTCACGGAAAAGTGCTTTTACCTGATCCAATGCAGCTACGTCCTCCTTTGTAACTTCAACAATTTCCAACATACACTTTTATTTAAGTCTAAAAAATACAAAAGCCTCCTGAGAGCATCAGAAGGCTTAATTCTATTAAAACGTTTATTGTCCAAATCACTTACTGTAAACGATATAATTATATAATTAACTCATTGTCAGCGTCTCTTACATACACACATACGCCTTACTGCTCACTCCTCCACGAAATAGGGAGGGTAACAAATATAATGAAATATTGTCAAAAAAGAAAGAAGATCTCTATATTGTTTCTAAAAATTTAACGGCACGGTAATAACAGCATGATTATTGTGCCCCCGAACCGATCATGAAAGCATTTATCACAAGAGTTATTCCGGATGCAGGACTGCAATTATTGCAGGATGCCGGGATCACTATTACCCAATGGACAGAAAAGCGCGATCTTACGCCGGAAGAGTTGATCAACGCCTGCAAACAGCATGATGCCCTGTTAAGCTCCGGGGCCAATAACATCAATGCCCACTTTCTGAATGAGTGCAAACACCTGAAAGTAATTGCCTTATTATCCGTAGGCTATGACAACGTGGATGTTCCCGAAGCCACCCGCCTCAACATCCCGGTCGGTAACACGCCCGGCGTATTAAGCGGCGCTACGGCGGATACTGCATTTTTACTAATGTTGGCGGCTTCCCGCAAAGCCTTTTATGTGCATAAAAAGATCTTAAAAGGAGAATGGAAATTCTTTGATCCTACTGCAGATCTTGGTATTGAACTGAATGGCAGAACACTGGGGATCTTTGGATTGGGAAAAATAGGATTTGAACTGGCGAAGAAGTGTGTGGGCGCTTACAATATGAAAGTGATTTACCACAATCGCCAGCATAATGTGGATGCTGAAAAAGCATTGAATGCAGTAAGGGTGTCTTTCGATGAACTCCTGCAACAAAGTGACGTATTATCCGTACACACTGCCTTAACAGCAGAAACAAAAGGCATCTTTAATGCCACGGCTTTCAGTAAGATGAAGCCTTCTTCCATCTTCATCAATACTGCCCGGGGGGCTATTCATAACGAAGATGATCTCAGGGTCGCTCTTGAATCCGGGACCATCTGGGGCGCCGGATTGGACGTTACCAACCCCGAACCTATGCAACCTGGTAATCCTCTCTTAAACATGCCGAATGTGGCCATTCTGCCGCATATAGGATCTGCTACCGTGGATACCAGGAACGCGATGTCCGTTATTGCGGCTAAGAACGTGATCGCAGGGTTAAGCGGTACAAGGCTACCTCATATCGTTAATCCGGAGATATACCAGGACTGGAACCGGATTACCTGTTAAAAGAGGAACACCGGTACAGGAATGCACCGGTGTATTGCTTCAACCTACAACTGTCACACTGTTATAGTGCTTTCAGAATATCAATAAGCCTTGCGGCAATGAGTTCACTTATCCAGACGGTATTACCAACAGGGTGAGAATCGTTGAATAATTCCTTCTTGTTATTTCATCATTTTTGAGTACAGATGCTTTCGCACATCAAAAATCAGTATATACCGGTGATGAAATAAATGGAAGTCATACGAAACGGACAATTAACAGACCGAAGCGGCTTTAAGGTAAAGTTTCAGACAGATTATATCAGGGCTGTGTGAGCCACCTGAGAAACCGGGGGATCTTCTCTTTGCTGACAACAGCAGGACTATATCAGGGCTGTGTGAGCCACCTGAGAAACTGGGGGATCTTCTCTTTGCTGATAGTAATGGTTTCCGGAGTCGCTACAGATAATGATACAGAGACTTTACGGGATAAATAACTGGAAGCATCCTGCACGGCTTTTCTATTCACGAGGAACTGACGGTTAGCCCTGAAGAACAAAGGCTCCGTGATCTTGCCCAGTTCTTCCATATTTTTATTAATGATGTAATTCTTCTTATCAAATGTAGTAAGGCTTACCACGCCGTTCTTCAGGTAAAAGAAAACGATATCGTTTATCGCTATAGGCAAAATCTTATCTTTCTCATATACAAGTACAGCACCGGGATCGGTTGTTTTCTTAGAATTAAAAAGTTGTTCCAGCGCCTTATAGGGTAATGCTTTCTCTGCGATCTTCCCCCTGAAAGCCAGGTACTTGTTTACAGCAGCACTTACTGATTCATTGGTAAAAGGTTTCAGGATATAATCGAACCCATTGGCTTTGAAAGCATTTAAGGCATATTCGTCGTAAGCCGTACAGAAGATTACCGGTATATCCAATTCTACCTGGGCAAATATTTCAAAGCTCAGTCCATCCCCCAGTTGTATATCTGAAAAAATGAGGTCGGCATTAGTACCATTAATGAAATACTGAATGCTTTCCTTCACAGTACCAAGCACCTTTTCCACTGTTATCTGCGGGAATAACTGTTCAAGTGTCTGCACTAAATCCCTCGCAGTAACTTTCTCGTCTTCAATGATTACTAATTTCATCGCTTAAAACTTTAATACTTACAGAAAACTTTTGGGGGCCTTCGTTGATAATAACTTCATCCACTGACAGGATCTTATATCTTTCTACGAGATTAATCAGGCCTTTACCACTTCTGTCCTCTATATATTTCCTGACCTGCAGATTATTCTCTGTAATGATACGTTTATTTCTATAAAAAACTTCGATCATCAGCGGGGAGCATTCCGTTACTTCATTATGTTTAATCGCATTCTCTATCAGCGATTGTATAGAGAATGAAGGCACGAATCCATGTGAAAGTATACTGTCAGGAATATTAATACTACAGATCAATGCTCCTTCAAAACGGATTTTCTGCATTTCCACATAATCCTCACAAATTTTTATCTCGTCACATAAACGGGAAACCCTGGACTGTGATTCTCCCAGTGAAGCCCGCAGAAAGCTTACCAGGTGGGTAAGATACGCTTCTCCGGCCCTTACATCAGACTTATAAAGGCTTTTCAGCATGCTCAATGCATTGAAAAGAAAATGTGGATGTATTTGCTGTTTCAGTAACAGATTCACTGATTCAAGGTTCGCTGCTTTTAACCTGGAATTTTCCAGATCAGTATTTGCTTTTTCCTGACGCAACATCACGAGATTTTGTGTAAAGATAACCAGGCTGTTATTGATTGCTCCCTGAAGCAGCGCAGATGGTATACTGGACAGATGTCTCCATTCATCCCAGTTATGATGCACCAGATAGCCGTCAATGGGGAACGTACCTAAAAAGAAAATAATGGAGAAAAGATATCCACCCGTATACCTCATGATTCTTTTTCTCATTACCTCCTCTTTAGGGACCTGTTCCTCCAGTTTGATCAGTATAAAAACATTGGCAATTCCCTGTATGAATATACGTATCCCCACAAAAGCGGAATAAATCAAAGGCGGATTATCAGACAGCTTGAAAACACTCACAAGCATGAAGGCTAATACTAAGCACAGTAAAGCTAAAAACCAGCAATACCGGACCAGTTCCTTCATCAAGGGATTATTCATCTTCATCCTTCGAAATTAAGGGAATTGCCATGCGGGGGATAATGCAAACACATGAAACGGACAAAACAACCGGCGAAGCAATATATTTCTCATTTTTTCCGACAATATCTACATCCGTCGGGGGCTTCCGGAGGATGTGCTCTATCGGGGGAAAAGGTAATGTAACGATCCAGGAACGTTTCATCCAGCATTTTGTCCGTTTCCCTTGCTTTCCGTTATCGGTGCATAGCCGGAATTTCCACCTTTGTGCCGTTAAATATTTGTACGGTCGGGAGCGGCCATCATTCATAAAATAAGAATATGCAAAAGTTATTATTCATTTGTCTTGTGTTTGCATCTACCAATGGATTTAGTCAGGGTATATTTCAAAGGCTCAGCTTTGGTCTTAAAGCAGGAGCCAACTACAGCAACTACACCAATGCCAGCTTTGCTACTGAAGGAATTGTAGGTTTCCATGCAGGAGCACTGGTGAATTTCAGGATTACTGACAACCTTTCTGTACAGGAAGAGTTCTTATTTTCTTCACAGGGAGCGAAAGTAAAAGACAGTACCCTTTTTGGTAAAGAGAATCTCAACGTGTACTATATGACGATACCATTTGTTATAAAATACCGTACCAATTTTGGCTTGTACCTTGAAGCAGGGCCACAGGCCGGCTTTCGTATAAAAGAAGACACGGGCAATAACTCCTTCGGTGAATTTGCCAATAAAATGGACCTGGCAGCTGTGGGTGGAATAGGTTATCAAAGCAAAAGCGGGTTTGGTATTGGTGCAAGATATGTTGCCGGGATATCCAAAGTGGGTAATTTCAATGCCTCGAATATAAAGACCGATTTCAGAACGAATGTAATACAGAGCAGTATCTTTTATATTTTCTAAAGATCGTACCCGGACAGGAAAAAAAGGGGGAAACGCAGGACAGCCGACGGGAGACCGTCTGGCTGTTTTGTTTTTTCAAGTCAGGTCATCAACGATCTCTGAGAGATTGATGTTCAGATCCAGCATTAATATCTACTTTTGCAGCATTATGGTTGATGCCTCTATGCTGAGGGTCGTTAAAAGGGAACAAAAATATGTATTGCTATAAACCAGCCTGTATACTGATGTGTGTGCTGGTGGTCTCATTTACTAAGAGTATTAAAGCCCAGCAAAGAGATACTACCAAAGCCAGGGAACTGAAAGAAGTAGCTGTCATTGCGCCCAAGCCGGTCCGGGAAATCACTCCCGGGCAGAAAATGCAGGCCAAAGACCTGAATCGCCTGAACAGTCTTTCCGTAGCAGATGCCATCCGCTTTTTCTCCGGCCTGCAGGTAAAGGATTATGGCGGTATTGGCGGCTTGAAGACCGTAGACGTGCGCAGTATGGGTACCAATCAGACCGGCGTTTTTTACGACGGTATTCAGCTGGGGAATGCACAGAACGGGCAGGTAGATCTTGGTAAATTTTCTTTGGATAACATGCAGGAAATTGCCCTGTACAATGGCCAGAAAAGCAATATCTTCCAACCGGCAAAAGACTTTGGGGCTGCTGCTGCTATTTACATGACTTCGCTTAAGCCCGTTTTTGCGCAGGGTGAAAATATACACCTGAAAGGGACGCTCAAAACAGGCTCCTTTGGTTTATTCAACCCTTCTCTCTTATGGCAGCAAAAGGTCAGTAATAAAGTATCCGCCAGTTTTAATACAGAATGGACCAATGCCAATGGCAGGTATAAATTCCGTACGCGTAAGGATGACGGGTACGATACAACGATGGTCCGGAAGAATAGTGATATCAATGCTTTGCGCATAGAAGGAGGCTTAAATGGAGTGCTGAATGGCGGAGAATGGAGTACCAAATTATATTACTACAACGCTGAACGGGGCCTGCCGGGTTTCGTGGCCAATAATGTTTTCCGTCACGTAGACCGTCAATGGGACCGTAACTTCTTTGTACAATCCTCTTTCCGTAAAGATATCACGCCGCGTTACAGCCTTTTGCTGAACGCTAAATATGCAGATGACTACACCCGTCACCTGGCTCCGGATACCGTCTTATACATAGATAATCATTATCATCAGCATGAATTATACTTTTCTGCAGCCCAGCAGTATGCACTCACCAGTTGGTGGAACCTTGGTCTGTCTGCCGATTTCCAATGGAATAAGCTGAATGCCGATTTACGGGATTTTGCTTATCCCACCCGCTATACCACATTAGTAGCTACTGCATCCGCTGTTTATTTCAGGCGCTTCAGCGCACAGGCCAGTATATTGGCCACCATCGTCAATGAAACCGTGGAGAAGAAAACGGCGGCTACACCGAAAAGAGAGTACACGCCTTCCTTCTTCGTTTCCTGGCAGCCCTTCACTACACCATCATTCAGGTTGCGGGCCTTTTACAAACGTATCTTCCGCATGCCTACTTTCAATGACCTCTATTACACAGATATCGGCAACTCCTTCCTGAACCCGGAATTCGCTACACAATATGATGCCGGCTTCACCTGGACCAAAACCTTTCCCAACAAAATAGAGGCGGGCATTGAAACAGATGCTTATTACAATGAGGTAACACAAAAGATCATAGCAGTCCCCACCGTCAGCCAGTTTCGCTGGACGATGATGAACCTGGGCCTTGTAAAGATCAGGGGTATCGACGTGAAGGCAAAAGCCAACTGGCAGGTAAACACAGTAGCCATCAGCACAAGGTTCACGTACACCTTCCAGAAAGCGCAGGACTACTCAGATCCTGCTTCCAGCTTTTACAAAAACCAGATCGTGTACATTCCCAGGCATAGTGGCTCGGCTATTATCGGAACAGATTATAAAAAATGGACGGCCAATTATAGCCTGCTCTATACCGGCGAAAGGTATAATGGAAAAGATAATATCCCGGAGAATTATATGCAGCCCTGGTATACCAGCGATTTTTCCATCGGCAGGGTATTACAGTATAAACGGCTGAACATTCATCTGACAGCTCAGGTAAATAACCTGTTCAATCAATATTACGATGTTGTATTGAACTATCCGATGCCCGGCAGAAGTTATAAATTTATTATCGCAGTAAATATTTAATCGTCATGCAAAAGCTATTGGCTTTTTCAATTATTATTTTCATAGGATGCCGGAAGGGAGATAAGATCGTTCCTCCTGTTGTCACGCCTGTTGACACTGCGACGATCACATCTCCGGTGAATGGTTTCTATCTGTTAAATGAAGGCAGCATGGGTACTAACAAAGCATCTTTAGATTATTACGATTACAACACCGGGCTGTATAAAAAGAATATTTACCCCACCGTTAACCCTACGGTAGTTAAGGAACTGGGGGATGTGGGCAATGATATCCAGATATACGGCAGTAAATTATATGCAGTAATCAATGTCTCCAATAAGGTAGAAGTGATGGATGCTGCTACGGCTAAACGCATCGGTCAGATTGATATTCTCAGCTGTCGTTATATCACTTTTGCCAATGGCAAAGCTTATGTAAGTTCTTTCGCAGGTCCCGTGCAGCAAAATCCACATTCTCCTGCCGGTTATGTAGCAGAAATAGATACCGCCACCTTGCAGGTCACCAATAAAGTAACAGTAGGTTATCAGCCGGAAGAAATGGCGGTAGTGAATGGGAAATTATACGTCGCTAATTCAGGCGGATACAGCGTCCCGAATTACGACAGTACTGTTTCAGTAATAGATCTCACTACTTTCCGGGAGATAAAAAAGATCAATGTCGCTATCAATCTTAATCATGTAAAAGCAGATAGTGATGGTGATATCTATGTAACCTCCCGGGGCGATTATTATCATATTCCTTCCTCTTTATCTGTGATAGATACTAAAACGGATACCGTGAAAAAGAAGTTTGATATTGCTGCCAGCAATCTTTGTATTTCCGGTGACACTGCCTATATCTACAGCTCGATATTCAGTTACCTTACTAATAGCTGGGCTATCTCCTATAACATGGTCAATGTAAAAACTGAGGATTTATTATCCGGTAATTTCATTACAGATGGTACAGAGAAGACTATTCAAATGCCTTATGGGATAGCTGTGAATCCTGTTAACAAAGAAATATTCGTCACTGATGCAAAAGATTATCTATCATCAGGCACCTTATATTGTTTTGATAAGACAGGTAAAAAGAAATGGTCTGTAACGACAGGAGATATACCGGGGCATTTTGCCTTTGTATTGGCGGGTAAGTAACCAAAGCTTCATTGGATAGGGGCGATCCTGATTATGTTGATAACAGTAAGTTATCAACGTATTAAAATCGAAGCAGAAGACGCTTTTCCTTTACAGACTAGCTAAAATCTATGCCTAGATGTCTAATCCCCCAACTTTTCAACTTGATCCCTTCTTATCCGGATTAACAAAAAAAAACTCAGCCAAATGACTGAGTTTCAATTTATCTTTCGGAGGTTTCGAGCGGATTCTATTTATATTTTTTCTGACCTCTGCAAATCAATACAGTTAACAATATTATATTATTGTATAATAATTTGTTTGCGTTTTTGCAGTCACAATTAGTATTTCAGCAGCTCCCATAGCTCCAGGTCAAATGCCCTGGCAAGTGCAGTAATGTAGATAAGTCCCGGGTTAACCTCTCCCCGTTCCACCCGTCCCAGATAGCCGGCATCAATCTCTGCCTCATGAGAGAGGTCAGAAATAGACCAGTTACGGTCCTTTCGTAAGGTCCTTATGCGTTTTCCAAACTGTTCAATTATTTTCCGTTCATCCTGTAACATAAGGGCGAACATATATATAATATGCTCAATCATCGCTATTCGATCAAATGTGTTCGATCGAACACATTTTTTAGTATATTGGCAATTATGCACCCCCTCAGATTCCATGTCCATGGCCGGTATGTCAGGCTCTACAAGGAGCCGTGGGAACCATTTGTGTATATGAAAATTGAGCGAGAGACGTACAAGTTCAGCCTGGAAGAGAACAAAGTAGTATTAATATCAGGGGAGCTGGAGCAGGAAGTATTGACGGCGGCAGAGGCTCTTATTGCTCAATATTTCTTACCTCTTCAAGAAATAAAAAGAAAGCGACCCGGGCGATCAGCTTAAAAACTCTTTCACCCAGGCACCTACAATACCGGCATATTTCTCAGGCAATGGCCGATGGCCATCTACCCAGGCTTTGAGGGTTCGTCTGGGTATCTCTATCTCTTTTGCAATCCGGTCTATTTTGATGTAATCTCCCCGGCTTTTTAACCAGGTGAGCAGTTCTTCTTTGTTCATATACAATCCTTCTTATAATGGATACCAGAAAGGCTAAACTTGTTATCAGATAGCTATAGCTTCAATTACTGTCAGAAAGTCGCTGATATGAAAAGGAGACTCAAAATCTGTATTAAGCCAGACTGTACCTGTAGGGAGAATACCTTCAGGATAAGTATCAAGTTCTTCTATAGGATGACTTTCATCAACATACCCTACCAATCCTTGATGATCTTGAAGCCAGATATATAACCCATCTTCAGTCATCCAGAAATACGAGCTGTCATCAACCCATATTTTTACGGCAGGTTCAACCTGGTCAAGATGTTCTATCTCTGCTTTCAGTGTTTCTCTTAACGTTGTAGTTGTTTTCATGATTGCGAAATTTTATAAGTGAATTCCCTGCCCGGGCCGAAGCCCGAGATTGGTACAATTGAAATCGAGATTAAGCTAAGATGTTCGCGTGAAGGGTGAACTGATTGTCAAGAGCAGCGACATTGCCCTTAGCGTCTTGGTAGACTCCAAACAGATCGCCGTTTTCATGAATCTGCTGAAGGTCATCATTGAAATCAGAAAGAGGCGCAAACCTCACAATAGGCATTTTTTCGTCTGTAGTGTCGATGTTGTTGATGTCCTGCGTTTGGTGTACTGCGATTGTTGATGGTGTGTTCATGATTTTTGAATTTTGTTTTGATGTTTTTCTATAACACCTCAAAGATACAACTTCTTTTGAATTGTGCAAATTTTTGCACAAATAAATTATTGCAACAACTGTTCAAAAACGAATTGCTCGAAATCATAGAGTAGTTCAACAATCCAGAATTGCATGATAGCATGAAAAAGCCCAGGTAAACACCCAGGCCGTCAATTATCAACCAAAATCTACGTTAGAGAAATATTTTTGCAGCTTGTCTGTACATAGAAAGGAAATTTGCTACTTCCGTTTCGGTAGGGTTATACGCTTTCAATCCTTTCACCCAATCGCGGTTATAAGCTATTGCCAGTTCAGTAGGAGTTGTAATGCGCATCTTCGCTATGAGCCGCGCATATCCGCCTATATACAGCCCCCGATCCTGGACCCGATCAATCAAAAAATTAATACTATCCTGCCAGCCGTGAAAGGCTACAAATAGTCGCACCTTACCTGTACCATTTTCTGTTTTTGCGACGGTTCCTACTATTTCGTTATCCCACTTTTCAGGCCACCTACCTGAGTCCGCCTGCACGCCGGCATAGTTGTTATTCAATCCCTTTGTACCGTTTGCAGATTCATTCCGGAACATAATATAAGCAGCTCGTTTGACTTCTACAGACACCTGCAGTACTTGCAGGTATCCTACAACGGCGCCCATCTCAACGGTTGTTTTTTGATATTTCACTTCTGGCTTCTCTGGATAGCTGTTTTTCATCGAAAAAATTTGAAGTAAATAAATAGCAGAACAAGAATAACGATACCAATAATGACACCTATGCCGGCCAGATTCAGACGATGGACATCTTTGCTACTAATAATCGCTATTTGTTTCTTCGCGTCTGTAATGCCCGTTTGCTGCTTATCTAACCCGCTTTCCTTTGTTATTGTCTTCTTGTCAATAGGAATATCAACCGTTTTGGGTTTTGCCTTTGCCTTACTATTCACATCATATCCGGTTACCTTCCCATTCTTCAGTTTCGGCTTCATGGTAGTTGTAAGGCTCATGTCATCAGTTTCAACCGTCTGCGTGTACTCCGTAGTATCCTCTGTAGATATACTGCCAGAAGCCTGAACGCTATCCGCATCAGTTGTTACCTGAACGGTGCTCTTTTCCTCTGTTACAGTTTCTTTCTGAAATTGATGTTCCTGTGAGCTGGTATCAATATGCTGTTGATCATTCGTACTGGACGAACTATTCTTATGTATTGTCGCACAGGAGCAGAAGAATACCATCAACAAAATGATTACCTTACTCATTACCTAATTTTTTCATGAGTAGATCAAGAGCATATTTCAGAAGCAGTTCATAGAGAGAGGTTGCTACACAATACGTGATAAAATAATCAGGCAGCTGCTTAACATCAAAACTCTTTGCGATAATCTGCACAAGAATCCACGTAACGACGAATAGCGTGCCAATTATCAGTGTTTTGAATGCCACCGGTATGTTTACATTGCTCATGTAGTTCTTTGCGAATAATCCGCCTAAAAGCACCAACACTAATACCACAACATTTATGTGGTGAATAAAACTTGTTATCTCTTCCATTATTTTATTTTTTTCTTGAAATAATTATAAATGTCCTTACCTGCAATACCGAATATTCCTCCTGCAAATCCTAATATTGCAGTAGTTAGTAATTGTTGCCCAAGTCCAGCAAGTAGCCCAGATACTCCGCCGGAAATGAATGCTAATACGTTTTCTTTCATGACAATCCTTTTGAAAATTATAAACCTGTTGATATGTTCCATATATAAGTCGTTGAAGCGGCAAACGCGGTGCTATTAAACATTATAATAGTATTCGCAGACGTTGCATTAAAACCTACTCCAGTTCCACCTATTGCTGCACTAACATTGCCTGGTGACCAAACTGATATCGGTGTAGACGGATAGGAGGTTATCAAATTTATGTTGCCTATTGTACCGGTAGATATTATCCCCGTACCCGTAGTTAATGTAACAGTCGTCATGTCGCCATCTCCCGTTACTGTTAAAGAATATCCGGTGCCTAAAAAATTATTGATATTGGCAGCAGGAGTAAACGTAGGCGTCCCTGGGGATGCATGCGCTGAACTATCTAATTGTGCCTTTGAGACAGCATCGCTTGATTGTGTAGCCCGGAAAATAGATACTCGTCCGTTTACTTGTAATTTCTGACCAAGACCGTTATCTACCGATATATTAACTAAGGTATTACCTGTTCCTAGGTAAGTGTTGTCACTACTGTTACTGTATATATTCCAAGCGCCTAACGCGGGTGTGCTTTGCCCCAACAACAACAATGTCTTATTAGTAATTGTTCCTAATGCTGATGCATAATAAGCTCTCAGGGCAACCAGATTAGTTACCGTTGTACCGGAAGACAGTAGGTTAGGTGAGAATGTACCACCTATAACCCCGCCAACCGTACCAGTTGCTCCTGCTGCAATAGTAGGCGCCGCAGATACGCCCTGCATAGCCGCAGCACCAGTCCAATTCTGTGTATTCTGTGTTCCAATAGCTGGTGTAAATTGACCGCCTAAAATACCTCCGGCATAAGGACTTGTTGTTAATACTGCTGTGATATCTGCCCTGAATCCCATAGGGTTTGACGTTGGATTTACGTACGTTTTAGACGCTTTGAAAACTGCATTAGCTGATGCAGGACCGTCACCGCCTTTCATACCTGAGCTATCAATTGTAAATGGTGTTGTAGTACTAGGTGTGGCCTTCAATGTTAATACCTCATTTCCTGACACGGCATTACTTCCGTGAAGAGTTTGGCCGCCTGACCTTCCATTTAACAATGCGTACCCGGCAAAAGCCGTTGCAGTGTCAGCAACTTTTACGTATGTAGGTAAATCGGGAATATCACCCGCTATCAATGTATGCCATTGAGGTATACCGCCCGGCCCTGCATATCTTAATTGTCCATATGTACCAGTTGGCAGTCTAACCATATTACCAGTAACGGAATCTCTGTAATAGGTGTCATACTTTGCATCGCTTCCCAGGTCAAACCTAACAGATCCAGAAGCATGAAAATTTGCCAGTGGAACAGCCATGCCTATACCGGTATATGACGAATCAGTGATCTTGTTATACGCATAATATGCGCCGTTTGTTGCAGAATCCTGCACTGGCTTACTAACGTTTGAGCCTATATTGTAAGTGTTATTTATTACCTGAACACCTGTACCGTATCCGATCCTGATGGCATATCCAGATGTTATCCGTATAGAATTTCCTTTTATCAATACATTTTTAGCGCTATCCAATAAACTGGTCCCTCCGAACTGACATGCTATAGCAGCAGATGCAGACCCGTTTGTAATGTTCATTGTGTTGTAGCTAAATTCAATTCCGCTACCGATATTAACAATTGCATTCGCTGATACGCTATTCTTGAAGTTGTTATTACTGATTTTGATATTTTCAAACGTGCCTGAGTTTTTCGAAACGAACTGAATAGACCGGATAGACTGGTCTATAAATTCATTATTACTGATCAGGTAACCCTTATCCTTATAGGTTCCGGTTAGTGTAGTGGAATTATCGCACGCCAAGGCATATGCAATATTTCCCATGAAGTGATTTCCTGTAATCGTAATGTTTTCGTTGTCAATCAAAAACACGTAAGATGCCTGCGTTGCAACGAAACTAGCGTCCTTGTAAAAAGTGTTGCCCGACATATTTATATTGTTTGACCGTGTTAAGGCAACAAAAGAGTTGATGAATAAGTTGCCAATTATATTTGTTCTCCCTGGACCTAACGTCCTATCAAGCGTACCACCTATGCCAGTTACGCCCAATCTTCCGCAATTGTAGATCCTGTTGTTAGATATGTTTAAATTAAATATTGAAGGATTGAGGACGGAGGCATTGCCGATATTTACCGGTGCAAATAAGCAACTATCAAAAACGTTATCGTGGATGCTGACATTACTACTACCGCCATTCAGTGATGAGCCTACGCGGCCCACGCCGGATAAGGTGGTTTTTCTGAAATAATTTGAGTATATGTCAGCCTGGAATATTGAATCACTGAAAGTGACATGCCCTTCATTGTGAAGGGTGTTAATATTCAGGTTGTTGTTATAGAAGTAATTATTACAGATAACAGGGTGATATGTTCCGGATAAATGCACCCCGTTGCTATTCCCGTTTAAAAATGTGCAATGAGTTACTATAGGATTATCACCTCCCATTATAAGGCCATCTGCCTTACTGTTGATGAAGTAACACTCACTTACTTTCAGATTATCACAGTAGAGCGAAGCGGCAGCATTAAAGGCCCAATAAATGTGTGATGTGTTATTTGCTTTATTTCCATCGAATACTATATTGTCAACAGCTACATTTTTGAGGTAGGTTCCGCCTCCAAAATGGTTTGCGATCATCGTAAATTCAGTAATGACGGTATCTCCAACGGCATACGCCTGTTGATACGAAAGCGCTGAATCAGTCGTAATGGTATTCCCGGAGATACTTAATATCTTATGCACCGCTGTAGAACCGTTGCTATTACTGGCCGAGTAAAAGTTTATCAGCCCCCCTACGGTAAACCCTGTAGCAGAACTAACATCAAACACCCTGTTTCCTCCACCTATTGATATTGCTGTTTGCAGAACTGCTTTAACCTCATTGCATCTTTGCAATGTATCAAAATTGCCAAGAATGCGCTGTCCGTCGCGCGGGTTAATGGTGGCGTAAATGATGTATCTGCTTCGCGGCTGCAGATACACTGTTCCGCCGGTATCGGCTACGTTAATAGCCTGCTGGATATGGATATCAGTTTTACCACCAAACCATCCAACATGCACGATCCCTTTTTGGTACTGTCTGTTCCAGTTCCCGAACACAGTTCCAGAATCAGACGCGTTTTGATAGGATGTTTTGTAGAATATTCCGCCTCTTATCGAATCTTTAACGAGTAGTATTTTTGCATTGCCCGAATAAGTATATAATCCCGATACGCCCTGTATAGTATCGATTTGATAATTCTGTCTGATATTAATAAGACTATCTGCCAGGTTCTTTACATTCGCAATCGCTAAAAATCTTTGCTTAAGATTGCCAGTAGAATCCGTATACAGAGTGCTATCTGCATTCGTATTATTCATAACTGAATTAATTCGAACTGGACCTACCATTCCGATTAATTTACTTTGCAAACCTATTGAATCCTGATCTATATCTAACCTGGTAGATCCATTAATACCATAAGCCCAAAAGTTTTTCGAAGCAGTGCCAAAAAATGATACTACCCCTGTACCGTGTCTGAATGTCTCGAAACCACCGTGAGTACGATTTGTTTCGGCTATCTCCACCAAGCCGCCTGTTATTTTTAGTTGAGATGCATCCGGGTCAGTATTGTAATTTGTTCCGGTTGTACCTTGTAATAACAGATTTGATCCCTGATAACCTAAAACAGTAATGTCATTAAAATCAGTGCCGAACGAACCCCCTAATTGTATATCACTCCCGGTTTTGGTTAACCCGTGTGAAGCTGTAATGTAATCTATCTTTACCGCCAATTCTCCGCCGGTAGTATACCGGAAGAAGAGTGTATCATTAGAACGACGGGCAGAATCTAATGCCAGAGCAACTCCTGATGAAATATTACTCCATGATCCGTTTTTCCAAATCTGAAGAGTTCCGGACGTAATGCCATACCTCAGTGCCCCATTTCTGATTGTGTCAGAAGGTAGAGTACTACCATCGCCTTGCGGTATAAGAAGCGCAATATCAAACTTCCCGCGCTTCCACTGATAACCGTAAGTACTCACTGGCATATAGCTCTGTGCTTGCACAGAAACGGCAAACAAAACCAGTATTATTACTCCTATAATCTTTCTCATGTTGTTACTGTTATCATTTGTGACCAGAGAATAAATAATGTTTCTCCAGCAGACATCTGTCCGCCATTCTGCAATGTGAGTGTGCCGCTATTCGTATTCCACAACCATTGATTATCTTTCAAAGGCATAATATCCTTTTCAATTTGCACGATATTTTTTCCAATCAAATTGAGGCTAATTGTAGCCTCCCCATCAGCACCAGCGGTATATTGAGCATTCCCAACTATTTCATAAGTCATTGTTGTTTGATTTGGGTTGGGTGGTGGATTATACGGATTGGTAGGTGTCCCTTTTGTTCCTTGATCAATTACCGTGTAGTATACAGATCCTAATCTGCTATAAGCCGTTGCATACCTGGTATCTGTCACTATTAACTGCCTATTTATTCCTTGATCTACTACCAGTTCCGGATCGAAATAAAATACTTGTCCACTATACGGAGATTGATTAATATCTGATACTCCACTATCCTGTAACATCTTTAACAGCAAATCAAGACTACCATATGTGTTTAAGCATACGTCATATAAACTCTGTCCTTCTACTGCTGTATATGTTTGCATTAATTCTTTTTTGCAGATGGATTAATGATCATCAGCCCATATGGATCAATTGTTACAGACGGATTACTTACCTGGTACCCATCACTCTGTAATTGCAATTTGATTGATCGTGCAATTTCTTGCTCCTTTCCAGAAGATTTAACATATTGCAACAACCCAACTCCATCAGGAGCATTTTCTTTCCACCATCCAGGGAAGGCGTTAATTGTATCCGCAATATGTTGCTCATCAGATTGTACGATCATGAAATCTCCATCCTGAATCAACAGGTCGTTGTTATTAAGAGCGATGTCATAATTCAATGCCATGAGTCACTTTTGTATTTTCCAATTCATTCTGTATGGTCGGCGTAAGTGTACCAGTTTCCAGCACTGTAGGTATCAGCGTACTTGACCCTGATACCGGATGAACATGCAGATTGTATTTCTCAATGAAATCATTCATCAGGTTCTCCAGATTGTTTAGCTTTTCTACCAACTCTACAATCTTTACTATACCACCAAAAGATCCGTCATTAAGCTTTACAGTATCTCCAGTAATATCTACCCCGGCATTTCCTCCTATGAAAAAAATGCGGTCTATATCACTGAACATTGAAACAAACGGATCATTATACTTTGAATACGTTACCAGGACAGTTGATCCAATTGCCGGTATCAATAGAATACCATCACTCACTTCTGCCTGCAGTTGTACATTTGGTATTTCTACACCAGCATGGCCAGTTATCTCTATGCAGTCACAAGTACGAGCCGCTATATCTACAGAGGTCACTGTACACGCTGCAATAGCTACTTTGTCAGCCAGTTGAGTTCCTGCCAACCTTTGCACCGCCTCTGTTATCGCCCTATCTCCCATTGTCTGAACCTATTTTATAATCAAGAGTAATTACCTGCCGAATCCCCGTATTATAACCCCCTTTATATTCCAGCGCCTTTACCTTGTAGGTGCCGGTTCGTTCTGGCAAAATCGGGTCCTTTATAACTACATTATCTCCTTCGCGAACGAATGGAATACCGAATGTTGTGAACTTCCCTTTAAATCCAGTGTAGTAATATTTCTGCAATTCTGCATGAGCCAGGTCAACGAGTTCCGAAGTGCTTTTTACATTCCAGAAATATAATGTCCGGCGTTCCCCTCCGGTATTTGGAGGGAAGTCTGCCTTTTCTCCCGGTGGTTTTACGAACTGCTGAAACTTTCCGTTTTGGAAATAAACCAAGACGGAAAGACGTTCTTTCTTTGTTCTTTTATGCCCGGTTTTTGTTTCCCCATCCAGTTCAAACTTATTAATTGAATACGCTATTGCGCTTAATGCCACATCATCTTTACGCTGGTAATCTAATTCGTCAGATATTATATTCTGTTGGAAGGCAAAGGTGTTTGTAACCGCCTCAGACTCTATATACACAAGAGATCCGGTGCGTAATTCATTTCCTCTGAAATAGCTTTCAAAATGAAAATCTTTACGTAGCCGCGCTAACACTTCAGCAACCGTCTCATTTTGTGTTCGAAAATCCCCTATACTGGTATCAGTTAAGGAGTTGACCGTATATCCGGTACCTTCCAGCAACTCTCTAACCATACTTTCCAGGGTATATTTTTTTGCAGAAAACACCTTATTAGGAGCCTGTATCTGTTTCAACTTCCACATATTATCTTCGCACTCCAATTGTATAGGCTTCTTACTTGTTACCTTAGAAATGAAGCCTTGAAACATTATAGATGTGTCAGACTTCTCCATGCCAGCATTATCGATATATCTATACCCTGCCTCAATCGTAACTTTATCTCCACGTAGGAATATTGGAATATTGACTGAGAATCCTCCTATGTTTTTATTCGTTCCTTCTAACGACAGTAGTACATTATTTTCATCCCGCACATATATGTTTTTTGGAAAGATGAGCGTAGCCTTATTGGTCAAAGAGTCCCATGTATCGCTTGCAGTAAACTCATTCACGAAATCAAAAAACAATGTCTTATTACGATTTGGAAAATCGTCTGTTGCAGCTTGCACAATTGTAATATATGTAAGACACCTATACATTATTTTTGATCTTCAGTTCCTGCGGTATGTCACTTGCTGCCGTTATATTAAATTGTTGGTAAGAATAGCCCCCCTCTTGCCTGGGGAATTCATAATTCTCAATCACCAGAGTGTGTACGTCCAAGTTCTGAAGGAACGTACAAGCCACCTCAATCGGAATAGGGGCATCAAGCATGTCTTTTAAGCTCCTAACTTCTTCAAGTGGATATCTACCATTGGGACCGGTAATAATTCCGTTAATAGTTACCTGGTAGTCATCCATGCCTATATATTCTTTCACCGTTCCATCTCGTCCCTGTATTTCTGTTTTTATAATCTTCTTTGCCTGGGAAACATTAAGCAATACCGCTTCATACACCAGCCCGTCAAATACCTTTTGTATCCCATTGTTATCCGTATACTTCCCAGCATAGAAAGTAATATTCGAAACAACAGGAGTGTTCAATAATGAGCGATATAATTCTTTGTCTGCATTATTTACTTGGTTGATATTGTCTTGATATGGATTATTTGTTTTTACATTATTTGTATTGCGGATCTGAAAGCCACGCACTACTGTACTGCCAAGAGAAATTGAAACAGGGATCACTATGTTGTCTAATACACTCATTGTCCTGCAACTATTTGTGAATCATTAACAGCGGACAATAATGCTTTCGTTACCTCTTCTTTTATTTTCCCAGTAGAATCTTTCAGGTTTGTGGTATTGATAGAAAAACTATTGATCAGGTTCTTTATATCAATCCTGATATTCACTGTTTTATGGCCTGATACTTTTGATGTTGCACCTTTATCTTTACCAGGAGCAAACCCGGGAGCATCTTTAATACCCCCTTCTTTTGTTACCGGCTTAATTAACCCGACAGGATTGTCCTTTGCAAAATCCGCCAACCCTGCATTCCATCCTTCCTTAGCTGCTCCAGCAATTCTTTTTGCAGAATTGAACATTGCATCCATTTGCTCTTTACCTCCAAGGGTCATTTCATCCTTATTGAAAGTAAACAGCCCGTGAATAGAATGCCACATGCCAGTAAACAAATCTTTCACAATCATTCCAAACTCCTTAGTAACTGCCCATGTTGCCCATAAAAAGGCGCGAAATTTCTCAAAATGATTATAACAAAGAATAATGGCCGCAACGAGAGCTGCTATAGCTACAATAACAACTCCAATAGGGTTTGCTGCCATTACAGCATTTACAATTGATTGCATATATGCCCATGCTTGCCCAGAAATTGTTACTCTAATTTGAGCAGCTTCTAAGGCATATAGATTTGCAATCTGTAAAATATCCCATGCATATCTTATTTTAGAAACTGCTATTATACCTAATTGAATTAATTTATATGCCGTCCATGCAGTAGCGACCAGTATAAGCACATCCTTTATGTCATATAAAATAGTCTTATGATCCATGAACCATTTCCACACTTCCTTTAACTTACCGATCACATCAATTATAGTTTGCATTATACTAACGAATACTGGGCGCAAATCTTCTCCCATTTGTAATTGCAAACGAATAAACTCAGACTGAGTATCATTCATTTTAGCAATTAAGCTATTGCTGGCGTTCGCAATACCTGATCCAAAATGCTCTTTGAGTTTAGCTGAGAATTTTTGAAGAAATTCGCCTGCAGATATTTCGTTTTTATGCATTGCTTCATGAAACTTCTTTGCATTCATATGCATAGCTTCTGCGGCAAGATTCATTGAGCCCGGGAGCGCCATTGCCAACATTCTCATTTGCCTGGTTTGCACAGTACCTAATTCACCTATCTCTTTCATTGCATACACGGTTCTGCTAAATTGATCTGCATTCATGTGCATTACCAGGGAGGCTTCGGATATACCTTCGAATACATTACGCAGCTTCTGCCCCTCTATTCCAGTACCATACATGCCTCCCTGCAATTCGGAGAACTGTTCATATGATTCCTTCATAGGGAGATGTAACCGGCGAATTGCATCTTCCAGATATTCTGTATTTTCAGTGGCATCTGCCGTTCCGAGCGATGCATATTTTATTACGTTATGGTATCCTTCGAACTCTGCATTGATATGTAAGAGTTCAGTCCCAAACTCTACTAATTTATGTATCCCAAAAGCAATTCCTACTGCGGCACCGACTTCTGCTAATGTTTCTTTTATTTTATGCATGCTGCCTTCAAACTTATTCGCCTCCCCATCAGCATCGTGAATGGTTTTGGAAAATAAATCCTTCAGAGAAAGTGTATATTGAATGTTTTCAGCCATGCAATTAATCTGTTTTTGTCTGCCCTGTTATTTCAAGCGCGAACCAGAGCTGCCCCCACGTCTTGAATAATTCATCATCTGTAAGTTTATCTGGGTCTACAGTAAAATGAGAATAGTAGCGTATCAATGCGCATATACGATTGACCTCGCTACTACAATCATCAATCTTATATTCCTCTATTTTTTTTTGTAGGTATCGATGCTGAATTTGATTACATTCATAGCCGCCATTACTGCGCCCAGGTAATATTTATCATTTTCAGGCTTCTCACTGGTAATCCTGGGATCGCTTTCTTCTGAAATGATAATAAGATCAAGCAATTCACTTGCTGCCGTCATCTGACTGGTAAGTGCTTTATCAAGGACGCGAATTTTAACAAGCCGGGGGGGCTCTTTTACATACCCTATGATTTGCTCACCCGATTCTTCTTCAATAAAAATAAGCGGCCGTACTGCCACTCCATGTATTTTAGAAAGTGCTTCTGCTTTAGATTCAATTTCTTCTTTTGTGAGTTTTTCGGTTGTCATATAGTTTTGGTTGTGTTATCTCTCAATCATTCCGATAATAAGCGGAATCTTTACCATCAATTTTGTATCTCCCTGCTTCGCTTCCAGTGGATCTTCCATGAATTCTACAGAACGAAGTGTGTCGCGATTAGTAGTAAGTCTGGTTCCTTCATACACTACTTGTATATCGAAAGGAGCAATAATTAACGGGTCCCGGTTTGGGGAGGCATCGATAATACGCTTCCATTCATCTGTATACAATTCGATATCCCCATCATATTCATAATTGCCATACCCCCTACTAACAGGTTGATTATTGGCGCCATAATTATTTTCCTTTTTCAGCTTTCTTTTATAGCTGATGGAAGTAATCCCAACTACAGGCACACCAAACAGCACGACTGTAATATTTGCCCAACTATAATTTATTCCGTTTATGAGTGGTGTTGCCATGTTCTTAGATTGATGTTGTATAACCGATTGGTACTTCAATGAATCTTGCTACACCATTACTCAGCAACTTGACAGCTATAATAATAGTACTGGTAGAAGATACATTTTGAGTAGGATCGATTGTGATGCCATATGCACTTAATTCACTATCCCGAACCATCTGATCCAGATTGATGGCAGCCTGGCTCTTCAGGTACTCAATGGTTACATTTGTAAGTGTTCCATCTGAATTGAGTTGTAACGGACCATTGAGGCTTGGCAATACAGAACTATAGATTCCGCGGGTAGCCTTATCAATTGTTCTGTTATTCTCGATATACGCGTAGTCGGAAGAAGGCGTAACTGCACAATGGCTATCATTGAAGAAACTACCTGCTGTGCCAACGAACTTGCGTAAGAATATCTGACGTTTATTATTAAGCGATATCAGTAGGTTATCGGTAACAGTTGCATCAGAGAATAAGACGCCATTCGCAAAAGCAAGCGAATCACACTCAGTGCCATTACTGATATTGAATTTTGCCACCCATGCAATATCTTCACTTACCTTAGCAAGAGCAACGGCCCCTAGGGCTGCTCCCAGGGTTGTAACTGATTTGCCGGTAGTATAGAATAACGTATTCCCAAGTGCGGCGCCGTCCTGGGCAATTACAGAGCTGGCTTTATAGGCCGATAGTGCCGACAGATCTGCAATAGTAGATATATCACTAACTGCTTTTAAGTCAGCCGCGTAAAGGGCAGATATTGGCTTGTGAGCTGCATCAGAAACGATACATGCATTATGGATGGCAGTAAGATCCCCAGAGGCGTAAGCGGCGGTATCTTTGAAAATACCTACCTGCCTAATGACACCTGCACTGAAGTTCTGAATAGTATTAATTTCTGTGAAGGTATACGAGCCAGGGATTGCAAAAATCCCTACATACAATATACCTTGCGGTTGCTCCCGAAAGAACTCGCTGATATGATAATGTTGCACTGCAATCTTAGAGGCTACCCCTCCTACAAACTGAACTAGCGTACCAGCAATAGTCCCTACTATTGTAACTACTATCGGCGTGCCGGTATTCAGGAATATTCCCAATCCTGGACGTGCCGTAAGGGTAATTGCACCAGCGAGATTAGTTGCGGTATATCCATGTGTAATCGTACCAGCATTAATGATTACTACGATAGCAGCAGCTACTGCTGTAACAGTTGTTTCTGTAGAAGCCTTTGTGTAGGTACCCAGGTTGATAACCAGTCCGAATAATTCAGTTACAGAGATGTTAATGGTGTCTCCATTAGCGCCTACTGCTGTTACTGTATATGTGCCTGCGGCCTTTGTTTCGTCAGGATAAGTATTTGTGATACCGGCTTTTTCTGCATCTGTTATAGAGTAGAATTTTTGTATCCTGGTAGTTGATGTAAATCCGGCTGGCAAAGTAGCTGAATAGAATATCATGCCGCTAATGAAGTCCTGACCCGGCAAAGGGCGGCCTAAACCACCCTGCCCCTTTATAAAAACTATGTCATTAAGACCAGCCATTATTTACTTTTTTTGGAACCTTTCCCGGTGTTATCCACCGGTGGAGCATCCTGTTGAGAATCTGCGTTTTCTTTCCCGGTGTTATCCACCGGTGGAGCATCCTGCAGGTATTCATTGATTACCTCATCTCTCGTCTTCACTGTTGGATGTAATACATTCGGAACGAACAACCATCCACCGTTTTTATCGAAGTACACATGAGTAATGCTTTCATTGCCCTCTAAGACTGATATCAAGCCTTCTATGTTCATGATGTAAGTTTTACTGTACTACACGTCCAGCCTCTACCCATTTAGCGCCGTCAAATCGTAAGCGTATGATAGCCCGGAGTCCAGTAGATAATGTTGCTGTACCGGCCGTTACCCAATTACTACCCGAGAATTTCAAGAATGGTGTTCCGCTGGCAGCGGATGCTATAATTGTAATATTGTCTCCGGCGTATGAGGTGGTAACTACCGGTTGTTTCAGCGTGAAACTGTCCAGTAGTACTATGCGGTATATTGTCTCCCATGCATTTGGTCGTGCAATAAGACTATCGGGACCTGCAACATCGGTTGCCGAAACATACTTGTAAGTCAGTACGCGGCCGGTATTATCCGTATTGGCTGCAGTGCCAAAGCGCGGTGATGTTGATTGAGAATAACCTGCTAAGGTTATCAGCGATATGAAAAGAAAGAGAATTGATTTTTTCATTTCTTATAGAATTGATGGCTTATGCAGTGAATGATGATGCAGTCAGAGTTGTGAACAAAAAGATTTGATCAGAGAATCCATACTGGGTGTCATATTTCATCAGCCCTTTCAGGAAGAATAATTCAGAGTTCGCCTGCAGGCGTTGTAACTGAAGGTTGTTATCTTCGGTAGAGTTCATGCCTACATACAGATTTGAATTCGTTTCTGGTAACCCTTCGCAGAATAGGATTGTATCATCCGCCATACCGGCGAGAGGAACAATTTCATACCCCTTGAATTTATTGATCCCTTCTTCAGTTGTGTTTACGCCTTTGAAGGTCAAAGTGGTGGTGATGTAAGTCTGGTAGATCTGCTCTGTATTGATTGATACAAAGAACTTCAGACGCTTGTACCTGGTAGCACGTGACAATAGCGCCTTCTTATTTGTTGCAGCAAGATTCAGCAATGCATTCATTGCATCAACAATATTATACACCGAGCCACTGGATGCAGCGGCAGTCAAAGGCAATGGTGAAGGAACCTGGTAAACGGCAGAATCATTAACCATCTTTTTCAGGAAACCATCAAAGAAGCAAATCTGTCCATTACCCGCAGATCCAGGAGCAGCAGTATAGGTAGTAGATCCCATCCAGATACCTACTTCTAATTGTTCCATGGCACGTTCCAGTCCGATCTGCATCATATAGTTTTCAGCAGTAACAGGAAGCTCGCGAGCTAACAGGGTTGGGCTAAGTTGTTCAGCCAGCCAATGTTGTTCATAATCGCGCGGATTGAACTCAGTATAGACCATCAAGTCCTGCGGAGTCAATGTGCGCCCAGATACCGTAAATGTTCCGGATGTGGTTGGGGTTGCCTGACGTTGCTGTAATGGTTGAGAAAAGTCCATACGACCAATCGTATGCGCTTTCTTAATACCATCTTGCACGTAAACAGCACCCTTTTGAATGGTATCCATACCGAAGGTGGCAGGAAGCCAGAAGTAACTGGCGAATGTACCCGCATACGCGGTATCGGTTATCACTAAAGACATGGTTATGCTTATTTAGCTTTTTTAAGATTGTTTTGAACTTTCGCCATCAGGTACATGGCATTGGTTGGCACTTCACCTTCCTTTAAGTCGATTGTGCTTTCCGGGGTGATTACTGCAGCTTTACCATTTGTTGGTAATTCTTCCAGCATGTTTTTAACGTCGTCAAAGTTTTCAACTGCTTTTTCAACCCATTTAGGAACTGACTCAGTCTTTATCTTGCCAACTTTTGCAAAACCCTCAACCATTGCCTTTGCTTTAGTGGTAGCAGCTTCTTTTTCAGCAGCTTTCGCTTTGTTGTCCGCTTCTTCCATTTCAGCTTTCGCTTTCGCCTGCATGTCGTCGAACTCCTTGCACTTTGCTTTGTACTTGTTGTCCATTTCCTCCATGTCGGACTTCATCTTGTCCATTTCTTTTTTGAACTTGTCCAAAGACTCTTCAGCCTTTGTGCGATTCAAAATCTCAACATTCACCTTGTTTTTCATCTCGGTGAGGATAGATGTTCCGGTAGCTTCAGTATTAAGCCCCAGATAATTCGCAATTAGCGACAGATCTGTATTCTTTGCGATAACAGTGTCCATATTGTTTGGTACTTTGAAAATGTTATTTAAGATGATGTTGGATTCTGCCCACATGGCTTTCGCGCTTACTGCTGGCATATGTTTTTTGTTATGATCACTGGTAGCTTCTATCTCATTACAGAAGCCCTTTTCAAGGCACTCTGATGCATTGATCCATGTGGTGCGATCCATTAAGTATGACACCTCATCAGGTGTGATACCGCATTTTGCTGATAGCATTGTTACCAGGCTATTCTTCATAGCATCTAGTTGCTTTTTATCGGTGCCGCCGAATGGATTGTGCATCATCAGTGATGCGTAATCACTCATAATGCGTTTGCGGCCGGCCATGAAAATGACACCCGCTATACTTGCAGCTATTCCTACATTGTAGGTATCAACAGGGGTGTTGCTTTTTAGAATTGCATTGTAGATGTTATATCCATCCATTACAACGCCACCGGGGGAGTTAATCCAAACTTGAATTCTTTTCAATCCCATGCCGTCAAGGGTTAACAGTTCCTGCTGGAAAAGATCTCCCATGATGCCCATGCCATCTATATCGTCCATTCCTATGTGACGATTAATGAGCATTATAGGCTCATCGACAAACGGATCTACGGTATAGAGAAAGTTCATTATAACAAAAGTAGAACTGCGAAAAGCGGAGGGGTCAAAAGTGAGGCACTATTCGTACCTTTGAGGATAATCAAAATCATTTACATGGGAACAGATGCAAAAATGTTCGCAAAGCAGAGTAAGCAATATTTCTATTTTGATCGGCTATATAATATCCCGGAAAGAGAAGACTATACCGTGGAATGGATGACTGATGATTGCGGCATAACAAGATGCGGTGATCCTATGCGTATGAGCGGAATATCAGTGTCTGATATGATATTATATGTTATTGATCTGATTAGCGATAAAATTGAGGTGATGGGACATCCTATAAATAAACCGATACTTATTGATGTTGTTGAATGGCTCAATACTCTTCCTAAAGATGACATAGTTTTTATACGAGATGAAGGTCAAGATGAATATTTTAAGTTATGCAATAGGCATGGTGGAAATTATAAAGAAGCATTTATATGATCAAAGCCTCTGAACTGAGATTAGGGAATCTTATAATGGAAGATGGAAACATAACTAGTGCCCTTACTGAAGAAGAACTTAAATTGAAATAATATGATCTTAATAAAAATTGATCGCCTTTACGGTTTCCCGTAACATAATATAGATTCGGTTATTTAACTTTGATGTTAAAAACCGGGGACAGGGTAAGCTGAACATGCATATTATGAGAATATATACAGAAGATGAAGTATTGCAGATGGCTGGTCCCCTTCAATTACAGGAATGGTATCATCATATTGCCAAATTGCCAAATTACCGGAGAATTTTACAGAAGGGAGCCATCATACGATTGTGTTTTTATGCCGGCATGCAACCCATACCGGGCATGGTACTCAAGACGCACATAGCCGGGGAACAGATACTATATGATCTGGAAATTACATTCCCTAACGGTTCCGAAGAAAAAACCAGAGTTTATAACATTTCAGCGCAATATGTTGAAGAAGTTATTTTCGGAAATTCCTTTGAAATAAGAACCTGGTTATAATCAGGAATCATTACAAAAATAAAGGGCTACTGTAATCAGTAGCCCACTTGGTTTTATATCCGTTAGTATGAATTCCTATCCTTATTGAGTATCCTCAATTTTTCCTCGGGGGGCATTGTATCGAAAAACCGTCTCACGATCACATTAAGGGCTTCGCTTTTCCCCATCTCATTCAGTTCTTTGTACGCGTTAAACATGACATGGTTTCCTGGTTTCAGGTAGCCAATCACTTCGCGTTCTTTCGAACTTGACCTATTCTGTTTCCCCCCTTCTGACATAGATATAATTTTGTTTAATAAATACGCTGGATAAACAAGACCACTCGATATGGCTGTAAATTATTGTGAGGCATATCTCCTCCAGTAGTAGAATTTATTGAATTCAATGAGCTTGGTGGATTGCCATCTGGGTCCCGGGCCGAAGCCACCCATCCTGACCCCCCTAAAACATCACCACTGCCCGGCGTACTCCAATCATGAGTATGCAATGCCAATTCTTGTATAGTCAGTGTGTGTGTTTTTTCACCTCCCGTTTTTGTTCCTATTGCGTTGAAATCTGAGTCTGATGAATCGTATCCCATTGGACCTCTCCCCCGCATGTCATACGTACCATTATTCCCATCACATATAGCCCAGCCTCTTACATTTGCCGCGATCCCCACGCCGCCGCTAAAATCTGATATTGACCCTACGTATAATTTCATTTCCCCCACGCCGATATTAGTCGATGGGTTAATAACCCGGAAGTTATTGTAATCAGCAATGCCGGAACCGGCAAGACCTGGTTGTAGTGTAACCTTACGTATCTGGTGGACATTTCTGATTACACCATCAGTGAAGGTAACCGGGTCCGCATTGGATGCCGCAAAGAAAGTCGTTGTGATTACTCCGGTAACGACATTTGAGCCTGTAAGGGTTCCGCTGGCTGCATCCACCAGGAAAACTTCTCCATTGTAAAACACTGCGCCGGGAGTAATGGTATATACAGGGTTTGTCCCGGAATTAACCAGACCATACAGGATATAGCACTTTGTGGCATCATAACCGGCGCCTATTTGCGCAATAGTAGTTTGCGCTAATGCTTCCTGGTAAGCAGATTGAATGTGTTGCAGCGTTCCTGATTTAACAGGAAACGCGATTGAATTACTTATCGGCGATGTATCTAACTTCTTCATATTAATATGTTGCGATGTTGTATATAATACCTGCTATCACGTATTGATCAGCAAATGATCTTACGAATCTGTCTCTATTAGCGACTACCGTATCCAATGCTGTCCAGACTGCAATAGGGACATTAATAGTCATATTGTAATAAGGGGTGAAAGTGTAAGAATCAATAATGTATTCTGATGATCTGTCAGAATATACCTTAGATGAATCAAGCTCACTACCTCCAACGATGAATACAGCCGGTGGTCTGGGGTGCATAGTAAGGTATATATCACTGGTGGATGGTGGCTGCCGGAACTGTGTACCGAACCACTGATTTAGTGCATATTCCAGTACTATCTTTTGCCCATCATACAGCACCCGCTGTTCTGCTCCCAGGAAGTTATCCTGTATCTTTAGCCATGCATTCGTGTCGTTCGGCGATGCCGTGTTATTGTCAATCAAACTCACATATACCGACTGCCTGTATATTACTTGCTGGTACTTCGCATAGGTACCTGGTGCGTACACTGGCGCTGTACTGCCGGTGCGGTAACTGGTAAAGATTAGATCACGCAGCCATTTCAATGGAGAAAACAATGTCACTATCCAAGCTATTTGCCTTACAAATCGCTTATCCGGTGGCGTCAATTCAACCGCTTGCTTGTTATAATCAACATCGTAGATACTCATACTACAATAAAGTTTAAGCTATCCGCAAATGTTTTTCCGCTTGTATCTTCCTCTACTATATACCCCGCTACGGTTGGCCAGAGCCGGGAGATTACCTGTTGAGCAAGTACTAAATCTGTTCCGTCTGCAAAAACATCTGCATCTTTCCTTGCTCGAACATTACTTAATACTACATCACTCACCCCGGGGACCGCCTTAATCGCCGCTTCAAGATCACTAATGAGCAATGACCCATTAAACTGGTTGAGTGAAAAAATAGCAAGGTAATTATTGATAGCAGCTATGACGGTTGTTTGAATAACCGCACCATAACCACCATTGAAATATACATCTGCCTGTACATATAACTTATCAGGATTCTCGCTCACTGCCAGATATGTTATTCCAGCAGCACCGATTGTATTAAGATATCCCTGCAAAGAAGCAAGTTGTAGGCTATCAAGAGCTTCAGGCGGCTCCGCCTTTGCCACCTTTACCTGCACTACATTATTCAGGTCTGTGGTTACTGAGCACCTAGTAATTATACAGAGAGCGGGATTTACCGTTATGTATTGAGGTACAGTATTGACAAGCTGAATGATCTGAGGATTAGAGCTATCATATTGAAATTTGAATACTTTATCCTGTATCCATGCCGGCGTTGCTGGAGCACCCTTGCTTATTGCCAGATCTATAGCCGCCTTAAGAGCGTCCATGAGTTGTTCCAGATAAGCAATGGCTGTGGCAATGATATTTGTCCATAGATTCCATATAGCTCTCTTACTGGTGCTGTTTAAGTTAACCAGTTCCGGCGTTGCCTCTTTTGTGTCAATTATCTGTTGTTGTATCTGTGCTATCGTTCTTGCCATTATTCCTGATTTATATTTCCTATCATTACCTCTGCATCTCGCTGTGCATACCCTGCCGCATATGCCTTTTCTACAATAGCTTCCACTCTTTTATGCACCTCATAGTATAATTCTATTGGATCAGCGCTATATGGGGCAGAAAATGCTTTAATTGAAGGCAATAGAAGCTTGTCTTTTACTTCATCTGGCATTTTATTCATTGCGGTATTTTATAAGGTGTATTAATCGAATTGAACGGAGCGTCCTGTATATCACCAGGCACTGCTTCTGTTGTATTTACTACCAACGTAGTAGGCGGCACTGAATCAATGAACCTGCCGGCACCTGGATTGTAAGGGCTGGTATTACTCTCAATGAAGGAGCATTTGAAATCTATAATGTAGTGATACAGATTATCATGATCATGATCCTGTTGCTCTGCTATGAAGAATAACTTACTACAGGCTGTAGGCTCAAACCCGGCAAGCGATGCCAGTACCTTATCTCTGAGATCAAATACTTCCAAATTCTGATCCATAGTTCCATCTTGTGAATCATATAACTCATGCACAACATGAATGCTGAATATAACATCTGATTCACTGAACCCGGCGCCAATCAAATCATACGCCGCAGGGTTGATTACTTCAAGGAAAGCTGCAGGACGCGGAAATGCATAATCCTCGCTTTTTTGCATACGTTCCAGTTGATTATTCCAAACGCGCACGAATTGAAATGCACCTCCTATGCCTTCCAATCGTTGCATAATATCTCTCATCGGTTGCACTATCCCAGCCATACTAATTTGCTTTTGTTGCGTTGATCATATACTTATCAATTATACCTTTGATACCTTTATTCAATTCCTTTGACCAGCCCATAAATTGGCGTTTCGGCATCCTCTTTCCGTTTCTCATAACTCCACCGGTATTATGAATATCTGCGTATGGAACATCTACCTGAAACTTAATCATTGAACTACTCTTGCTCTTTACAGAATTGTTGACTGCCCGGCGTAATACCCCTTTACCAACCAATATGGGTTTCCTCCGCCTGGCAGTTCCTTTCTTTTTTGGATATTCATATTCCGGAGTTCCTGGTATCCGTCTTCTTACCTGTTTCCATTGCTTACCTCCCCATCCCTGCTTGTCAAATGACTGCAGATAGAACTTCTTTGCATATCCGGCAATCTCTGTAATCATCGCACCTTCACTGCGCTTGAAGTTCTTAAGAACAAGATCCAGTTTGAATTTATTTGCCATTTATTGAAGTTCAGGGATAGGTAAATCAAAGTTCCTTTTCGCTAATCTCTTATCTCCACGTGCTACTTCGAAGTATGGATGATCAGCATTGAATATCTGTCTTGTTTGCCCTGCATTAGTGAGGAAGACAGGAGACATCTTTGCAGATGCTTCTACGTCAACCGCATCCACTCTTTTACTTGATGTTAATTTTGTGTCCGCTGACTCTTGAACGGCCAAGCATAAGCAGGAGTAATGATTAGGCGGATAATATCTTGCCCAGAAAGAGCTATCTGCCGGCTGGACAATTCCATTCATCGGGCCGCAGATTGGACATGCTCCAATTACAGCAGAATACCGGAGGTATGGCAAAACGTCTATATCATTCTGTATCTGTTCCCATTTCTTGATTTGTTGTGCCGTTGCTAAGGTGGTGTCTACTTCTGCAGCCTTCCATGTAGTTGTATACTTATCATACACCTGGCTGGCGTATTCTTTATACTCTTTGTAGTTGGTTGTTAGTTTCTTTACCTCTTCCAGTTCACGCACCATATGGTAAGTCTTCGCTGCAGAGAACATGTGAACATTATCTGACAGTTCAGATACTACACCAAAATACTTAGAAGTAGACTTTAGATTGCGAACACCGAATCCCTTTTTAACTGCCGACAGCATATCTCCGGCAGTCTCTCGATAGTAGCCTACTGGCAATACTTTAGTGGAATATCTCCCACGGTACACGCCTTTAAGCAACCTATTTACCTGGTATTCGGATAATGGCATTAATGAATATGTTTATGAGAGTACAATGCCTTCAGTTTGTTTTTTGTCTTTTCTGTCAGTTTCGTATTTACTGGCAAATCATCTTCATTCGGCCCCTCTTCCATATCATCTTCTTTTTGAGAATCATCATTAGGGGTTTTGCTGGCAACTATTACAGGTGTCTCAATTTTCTTTGCCGGGATGCCTGTTCGTTCGCTGAAGTATGCGGCATCCATCTCCATGCCGGCATCTTTCATTGTCTTTGCGATAGTGGCAGTAGCTAAGTTGCTTTTATCTTCTTTCTTTCTTACCTCTTCCTTCTCATCATCGTTCTTATACTCAAAGTGTAATTCATCTGGTATATTGACACCCATTTCCCGCATCCGGGGAATAAGTTCTTCATTAACCAGCGCTTCAATGAACTTACTATCCTTTGCTTGTTTGGCCTTTTTAGCCTTTTCTGCTGGGCTTTCTTCTCCATCGTTACCCAGTTTACCTGGAATGCTGTCTAAAGCATCTGCATGCCCCAGAATGATCTTACTTATCTTTGCCTCACATCGCTTCTCAAGATTCTCATATCCCTGCCAACCGGTACCGCCAAGGTTCGTCTCGATGAACTCAATAACCTCATCTGTGTCAATCACTGCCCAGCCATTAGAACCCATACTACTGAGAGCATTAGACATATCTTCTCTTTCAGTTTCTTCTGTCTTTGGAGTTTTACCTACACGATACGGCTGGGAATACAATTCCGTAAAAGTTACATTTTGGCCAAGCAGGTTTCGACAGACAATCTCATACAGAGCAACTTTATACAGATAACCATAACCGCAAGGGCTTACACCGTGATCACTTGGAGTAGGTACATAAACATGCCATGGTCTGTAAGGATATTCACGGAAGTCGACACCTGTGAGAGAGTAAACAAACACGGTTACATTATATCGATCTGGCGAAACATTCCACCTGCGAATTATAGATAGTTTAGGGAAGGCGTCTTGAACGATATCATCTAATTTTATAAGCGTATAGCCATATGCTTGCGCATCCAGAGCATATCCAACAAAATTAGAAAACCATATCTTCTGCTTGAACAGTTTAGTAACATCCTCATTCTCCTTGCCATTCTGGTCACATAACTTGAACTCACGCAACTTGGTTAGATCTTTCCTGAGTTCCATACAAGATTCGACATGTCCATTCAATACTGTATCAACAAATATTCGTTGCATCTTTACACGCTGTGGATACCATGCTAATTCCGCCTCACTTACCGCTTCCCTCCAACTTTGAAAATCCTGACGTATACGCTGTAGCTGTACCGGGGATATTATACTGGAAAGGTTGCGCCTTCCATCACCAGTTGGTTTGCCTGGCATGTTATTCGGCGTAAATAAGAAGTTCTTTACCTGTTGTATAAGGTTCATGTTAATGTCTTGTTTTCTTTAAGGACCGGCACAGGGATTTACTGAATGATTCCGTACACCGATTTGTTACCTCTTCCATAGTCATACTTTCAAGTTGGACAACCGCATCTATACCATATTTTTTTACTAGCTTGCGCCATTGTGCCGGGGTTCTGCTATTCTGATCCACCCCAAATGCTCCTTCAAACTTTGCTTTGATTTGAGGGATGATCAACTTACGCTTAACTATCTCACTCTTCACTGCCTCAAATATCTTAAGCAGATACTCATCGGTCATTTGCCGAATCGATTCTGTGTCATGTTTGAGTTGATTGAACTCTTCGCAATTACCTACTGGGTATGGCATATCAATAAAAGTTTGTCGTTTTTACATTCCCACCCCATCTGAGGCGGCTACCTTGCTTCGGTTGCTTAAGTGGCAATGCCGGTGTTACATGGCCCAATGCGCATGCCTGCAACCATCCTAATGCGCTGTAAGATGGGAAAGTGGTTTTCCCGTCTTTGATTGCAGCATCTTCCGGCCGGCCCATGTAACGGAACATAATCCGTTCAGGAACATTCTTTGCAGCTATCCTGGTGTGTGCATGATACAGGGCTATATCGAGTAAGTAAATCAGCATCTGCTGATCACGGTTGTCTCCTTTTGTCCAGTACGCGGTATTCGTTGGCAATGTGCCGGCAGTAACCGCATAAGCGGTAGGAGATCCCCAATACTTTACACCATTTGCAACATCATCTGGAAATACATTTGGTGGCGGTATTTTCTCGTATGTACCAAATTCCAAGGCCGCTTCATGTGTAAGTTGTGGTGTCTTGATCTTGCAGGTGTAAATGTTGTTCTTCCAGAATACCAAGTCTCCAACATTGTAATTTTTGTACAAAAAAAACTGGTTATCTGGCAGCTTTGCAAAGTAGATATCATTCACATTCCCTATCTCTGTCCATTTCGTCGGGTCGAATGCCCCGGTAGTATTTTCGGTGCATGAATATCCTTTTCCTGCTTGTGTACAAACATTGCCAACGATATAAGCTATCGTAGTAACGTAAGCAGGGAAATCAATAGTGGCCCTGGTACCGGCCTTGTAAGCGATTGCCGGGCTCCATGGTGCTGTATCTGTAAACTCTGCCGTCACATCGTACTTCTGTACTAGGTAACTGATCGCTTCCGCCTGGGCAGTATCGGCTGCAGCTGTTAATACGGCATTATCCGACGTTGTTACCTGGGCCAAGTTGACACTTTGTATGAGCCTATTGTAATCGTTCAATACGAGATAACTCATGTTTTTGTATTAATATCTTCCCCTTGTTGTATTACGGCATTTATCGCAAGTAGCTCCTCCTGTTTCGTCAAAATACACCCTCATTATTCCTACTTTGCATTTAGGGCACTTCCCCTCATCTTCCTTTTGAGCTTCTGCTATACGGACAGGTGGTATGGTAATCTCCCCTTCAATTTGCCTACGCTCAGCCTTACATAAGGGAAGACTTATATCATTTTCATATGTTACAATGCCAACGGGGTTTATCCCAGTGGCGTATATATATTTTTGCACCATATTTACTTGTGTTTTAAATTCTTTATTTGCAATAGTCTTAAATTCATCAATAGCTATTGCATGATTCATCCTGGCATCGATCGATTCTTGCAGCGATTCTTCACTTCTAAATGGCAAAAGAATAAATGGTACAATTAAAATGAGCAGCATGCATGCCATAGCGATATATATCATCTGTGTTTACGTTTAAAATGTTCTCTTGTCATTCTGGTTACATGCCAGCATCCACACTTATCACACTCATAGATTCTCATTTTGCAAAGAGGGGTACCGCGATCCCGGTGCAGACTCAATGCTTGCGCCTGAGCTGATATCATTGTCGTATGATGTTGTTTGTTACACATTATTTACCGCTTAGATAAACAGGTTTGTAATTATCTCCTTTCAAGATCAATACAGGCGGTCCCATTTCGATAATTCCATCTCCCTTTTCCGTGAATCTGATATCTACCTCATCGTTTTCTTCTACTCCGCTTATCTTGAATTTCAGCCGGGACATCCCATTCATCAGATCCTCTCCTGTTGTAATGACTTCAGGAGCGCCATAAGTATCGAACAGGAGGTCAAAGCATTTTGGCCCTATTCGATCGTTGCAAAAACTATCACAGATCTTCAGCACTGCCATAATGATGTTTTTTAAGCGAGAAATGCGAATCGTCCGCCGAACGGAAACGCAAAAAAGTATTAATAAGAACTCTTTACTACATTCCGTCCTAATGTGACCTTTGTCTTCACCGGTCCTCTCTGGTATGTGGTGAATTCGGTTGAAAAAACCTGGCAGATCAGATAATCGTTGGCATCTGAACTATGCCCATATTTCTCTTCCGTAACACCCGTGATTTCGTTCTTCCATTTCTCTTTCGCCTTAGTCCCATCGCTTGCTTCCTTCAAAAACTGGTAATCAGCAAGAGCTTTGGGACAATTGCTTCCTATCCATATTTCAATCTGTAGGTAGCCGGCATCGAAAATTGTATTGATGAAATTTCCCCTCATAACAACAGGCGGGGCAACGTTGGCAACTCTCTCTGATGGCCTAAATTCTTTCAGTTCGTTCCTGATGGCTACATAATCGTTATACCCTTTTTCCGTCCTGGTGTCCTCATGCCGGCCGGCAGGGTCCCCATAAATAAACAGCCCTCCTACATGATTGGCATATCTCCTCACAAATTCCTGGCATGCTTTCGTAGTCCGGTTGTTTGGGGTTGGCAAGCAGATCTCATCAATCTGGGTAGCCTTCTTCCCTTCTATCTGCCAGACATTCAGTGTAACGAAAGGGTTGACATTGAAGTCAAACGTGATATGGAGGGGCAAATCCGGCTTATAAAGCCTTGGCCTACCATTTACCAGCTTGTTCTCTACTACGTTCCTGGCGACGCTAAAAAGCTTATAAAACTGCCCTGTAGATGCCCTATTCCCCCACTTGCCAAGTGCATAGATGGTATAGTAGTATGGATTGTTCTTTGCTAACTCTAACAGCTGGGCAATGAAGCTATCCGGTATCCACCGGTTATCCAGGTACGTACTATGATGCACCGTGTAGGTAGTTTCAAAGCTCTTACCTTCCCCTATTTCGATCAAGGTGCGAGCACTGAAACTATCTTCCTCTTTTCCTTCAAAGAACCTTTTCCAAAACCAGTGTAGGGTATAATCCCCCTCCACCTCTGGATTAATCGTGAATATCTCTTGCAGGTAATCCGCCTTTTGCGTCCTTATACTTGTTGTTATCGTAATGAAATCCCCCTCTGGCGGTATTTCTTCTTCATACCATACACCGGTTGGGTCCTTTATTGATTTTAGCTTTTTAGGATCATCTCCACCCCGGCACATGAACTTGTTCCCGTTGTAACATCTAATCTCCATTGGAGAGGTGTTGAACGTGAACAGATCCTGTAGTCCCCATTCATACACTATATCCTTTATCGTCTGGTACTGGCTGTCTTTAATCGTGTTGTATGTCTTCCTATAGAGGATGTACCGGAAATACGGCGCACATAAACACCTCCATATCAATTTCTTTGCGGCAAATACCGACTTTGAACTACCTCTCCCTCCATAGCAAATCAAGTAACGATCTGTATTCTTGATTAACGGAATGAACGTCTCATTAATCGTCTTTTTCCACGGTGGTAGTACTACCTTCATTCATCCTCCTCTACTTCAACATGTATAGTGCGTTCTGTGATATCTTTCTTGTCTGCCAGCCCGAGATCTCGGGCGATGATGTTCGCGTTAAAGATACCCGCAGCAGCTCCAGAGAACTTCTGAGAGTAGATTGTCTCCTCTATGCGCGTAATGACCTCCGTAAAACCATTATCGCTGTCTTTTTCTCTTTCCTTCAGTTCAATGAAGTACTTACTGTTTACGTCCAGGAAGACACACATTCCAGTAAGGGTAAAAGGCCGGTCAATTGGTCTATTTACCCTCTTTGCCATTCCGCCAACCCACTCTACTTTGATTATAGGATTTTTGACACATGCCTCGAAGTATTCGCAAGCGGCATCCCATAGTATCTCAGGAGTCGCGAATATTTTCTCTCGTCCATGCCTACTACGAAGCTTCCAAAAGCTATTTCCTTTAGGCGCAGCCATTAATCTATTATTTTATAATATGTGATAACTACGAATACCAGGATGGCGAGAGCTATTGTTGCGGGGGTTAAGTAATAAGGAGCATGGAAGTAAGGATATACCTTCTTCACAAGAACAATCATAAGTATAGAGATAAGACCGAAACAGATGGTCAGATGCAATAGTTTGTCCATAACCTTCGATTCTTCTCAAAGGTACAGAACTTTTTGTATTTTCAAATATTATTGAAAATACGATCAATATAGAACATATGATAACTTTTGAAAGTATATCATATAGAAAAGCCCGGTTGTTGCCGGGCCTATGAAATGGTTGTTAATACGCTCCCTGGAGGCTTGCTATATTATCACTTTGATCTGAACCAAATAACTTCACTAAACCGGTACCGTCTATTGAACACTTGTAGATTGAGTTACCATCCCCATCTGCATCTTTAGGGTAATTCTGTTCTCTGAAGAAGATAGTCTTCCCGTCCGGGGATAACCTGGCTTCTATTACTCCGGCATTAGCCGGCATTGTAACGGGGATCTTCACGTGCCCGGTTCCGTCATAGTTGCACATCCAAAGTTCTGAATGGATGCCTCCAGGGACAGATAACCCCACTGTTTTAATATATAATATTTTGTTTATTTGCCCAGGAGTAACGTTTGTCTGGGCGCTGGCATCCTTGCCGCAGCTCATCTGGGTTAGAACAATTGCCGCGTTGAATGCCAGCAGGGCCATTGCCCCAAGTAGTAGTTTTTTCATGTGAAATATTATATTATTTTTCAATTAATGGAAGCACAACAAATACCTCTAAGGTTGCTGGGCTGTAGTTATTATTTGGCGTTAAGATCTAAATGAATCACACACTGTTCTATCTTTGGATTCCCATTCTTATCATGTGGCTTACTCCATTTCGGCATGTTTCTTAATACAAGCGCGACAGTATCAAATATTAAATCTGGCTTACTGCCAGCCGGAAAGGCAGAAAGATTGATTGCACTTTGCCCTTTATTTGGTTCAACATTCTTGACATATCCAGATGTATCTATTGTAAAAATAAAATCTGCTTTACCGACAAACCCTGCGTCCTGTTGCATTGATGTCCATTTCACGTTTTGTCTTATATAATCTTCAATATCAATATCTGACTTAGCAGTGATGTGCTTTAGTTGTGGATTTTTTACATAATTCGGATAGAATGTTGTATCCTCTTTTATTCTTTCTGATATCGCCTTTTTAATGGGATTATATTTACTTTGATTCTGCTCTACGCTACCCGCAAAAACTGGAACCTGTACAATGTATGCCTCTCCGAATTTTGTAAAACTTATCACTACCGTTTTCTTCTTTTCGTAATCAATCTCAATGTTATAATCCCCTTTCATATTCGTTTCATTCTCATCATTCATGAATCGTTGACGAACATATCCAGATTCCAATGTATCGATACTATTATTTGTTATTCGAAAAGTCCGGGTGCCAGAAAGTGGCGTATAGAAGCTAAAGTAATAATCATTAAAACAAACTGATATTGATTTATTTATTTTAATCAATGATCCTCCATTCTTAATCATACTGTACGAAGGGGCGGTTAAGCATCGAAGATTTTGGGCAATTAATGGGGTCGGAGTGATTAGAAATATAAAAAACATTCTTTTCATGTGTTAAGTTTTGGTGTTACAACTTTAATTTTATCACAATGCAACCTATCTGCGTTGGTACTGGTTATATTTATTAGGCCAATATGTCAATAATTTATGATTTGCATTTCGCTTTAATCCTAAAACTCTTATATGGAATAACAAATGGTTAACCAATTATTGTGTCCATTTTTCTATCATTGCAGAATCAAAACAATCTATGAAAACGTGTTAAGTTAAGCCGCCCTATACAGGATATTCCTTCACTAACACCTTCATTTTCACCTAACTATTTTTTTGCTACGCACTATCGCTGCGCGGTGATGCCATATTATTGCAGTATTACTTTATAACTACCACAGCATGAAAAAGAACGTAAAAAAAACAAAGAAAGGCAAGCCCATTACGGCTGCTTCCCGGGTAACCAGGAATGAAGACGAGCTAAAGCTCCGTTGGATTTTTTCTTTAATAATTCTTTCACCTTTTCAGGAGGAACCCCAGTCACAGCAGCCTTCCAGTCAATATAATCCTCTATCATAGCTATCATTAATGCCCGCTCTGGATTTAGATTATCATCTATTTGCGGGACATAACCATCTGCTAATTCAGCCTTGAATTTCTCTTTAAACACAATAACATGGGTTTCTGTTACCTCTGCCTTACTATTAGGCCCTATTAAATCCGACAAATAGGTTCTCGTTTTCCCCAAGCGCATTGCTATATCCTCATTTCTTAATGGGGCTCCATTTTTCTTTGACGCTTCTTTTACACATTTAACAAGATACTTCAATTCATTTTTGAAATCCATCTAATAAAACATGGGTTTAGTTGTGTTATTTCTAAAATTCTGATTTTTCCGACATTATTCTTGTTTGTCTGATTTTTCCGACATACATTTGAATCAGCAAATACGATAGCGATATGAATAGCGAAGCAAATGTACTGAAAAACGATAATGAAGCACCAGCAACTGAGAAATTGAGTATTGATGAGATCGAGAAATTATCAACGGCAGTACTAGGATTTGGGAAGATGAAACGGGCCGTAAGACTCACTAAGGTGTCAAAAGATACTATCGCAAAAGCAAAAGCTGGCATGGGCGTAAAGCCAACCACCGCAACCAAGATCCGCACATTTCTTAACACGTTATAAATCCACGATCATGAAACTCACTGGTAATGATTATTTAATCCGGGTCACATTAAGCAATGATGGTCTCGCAAGGACAATTCAAGTTCAAGACGGTTTTTACACAATTGAGCAGCGACAGGATGAAGAATCTCTGTATACCGGTTATAAATATAGAACCACGTTTTACCAATATGGGAAAGATCCGCATCCCATGTCCGATAAGAGCCTAAGGAGTGCATATGAAACGGTAAGGAGTGGTAATCCTGGATATTTCCGCGGCAATCAATGGATTAACGGTTAATTTCTTTCACCTCTTTATACACTTAACGATGAACCGCATTATTCTTTCTCTGATTCTGCTTTTCTCAATTTCTAACATATCAGCTCAGGTATTCTCTGTCTGGAAGCCGGTATATACATTTCATAGAATTCTTGCAAAGGAGAGCGTTTCTACTGACCGCTTCTTCTATGTATCCTACAGATATACCGATTCTTGCGGTGTTGGGCGCGTTGGTTCCTTTGTATGGTCTACCAGGTATTCATATCCGAATCAATCAGACCTGCTCTTACATGCTGCAGATCTTACATGTGGCAATCATTACTGCATACAAATCACAGGTGTGGATGCTATTTGCAAGGCTGACTATAAAGCCTTTGCAAAGTGATCCGGGGTTTCGTACCGTGGTTGTGCTGCATTGTTTTGCTGGCATTCTCCGGTACGCTTATGATGATTGCGGTTCATGGGTTCGCAGTAGCGGTCTGCAAGATGTTCATTTTTTTATTCCATTCAATACAAACGTTATGTCAAACACTACAATTACACTAACTCATTCTGGATTCACATTCACTATTATCAGCACTCATTCTGTTTGTGGTGAAAAGGACTTCAAGATTAAGATATTAAGTCCTTCATACCGCACTGCAACTGCGCGTATTGCTGCATATGAAGGGAAATACAACCTGCTTGATATTCGATTCGATCATGAAGTGGGACTGCATGGCATGTCACTTTTCGTTGAAACGTTATCTCCAATTGCCGAAGAAGTAATTAAGATGGTAGTAAACACTTATCAGGGGAGTGCTGCTATCGTATTCGATGACAGTAATAAAAACTCACTGAAATGATATACTTAATTCCGCTTTGGATAATGGCTATAGTGTGGATATGTGTTATGATGTTTCCTTCAAAAAGAAGATTACGATATAGAAGCTTCCATAACCGGGATAATCGTTAAACTGATCACAATGACTTATCAAGAGCACGTACGAGAGGTGGCGGAAGAAATGGCAAGCGTTAATAACCCTTATGCTTACAGCCAATACAAGAAAAAAGGTAAGATCAAATCTTACTATGAAAAATGGGGCTATTGCATACAGGATGAATTGCTGTCTGCCGGTATAGCAGTACGCCTTGAAGCAGAGGCGACTAAAAAAGCATTAGAAACGTTCGGCTTTATTACACCAGAAAGCATTGAAACGTACCTCATTGAGCGCGGACTTATCCCGGAACCGGAAGTAAAGACATTCTATTGTTGGGGTGATGAGATACGGAAAATGGGACCATGCACTGACCAGTGTGACATTTGTGCGAAAAAACAAACTGACAATCATGATACATCTAATCAATAATATACTGGATTTGCTCTGGATTCTGATCGGAGGGATATCCGTAGTAGTTCTACTGGCAATACTTACTCCTTGGAAGTTCTTATTTGAGATGATCATGCTCACATTGGCAGTTGCCTGGATAGCAACAACATTTTGGCTAAGCGAAGGTTGGAGAGCAGTAAGAAAGTTGTTCAGGAAGCGGTCAAAGTGGATTGACATCAACGATCATCATTTATTTATATAAAACACATATCATGATCTATTTAGGTATCGCATTAGTGTTCTCAGCAGGATTATTCGTTACACTAATGTTACAGGCAAGAGTGGCAGGAATTGAATCACGCTCAAAACCAGAATGCAATGAGCCTAATATTCTGTATCACAATCGTTCTGTTAGCATTGAAGAAATGCTACACGAGATAGCTCATGAGATGTCATGAAAGGAGTTATACGGGCAACAAGAGAAAGAGAGATAGTAGAGCACTATTATCATGGAAAAGAAGAAGCTCGTAACCTAATAGCTGAACTGATAAAGTACAGGAAGATTATTATTGAGTTCATCCCTGACTTACAATCAGATTTCACCGAAATGCTTCCAGGAGGGTATGATCCGGAAATCGCTGAATCAATATTCAAATCACGATGTAAAATAATTCACTATGAAGCGCGAACAGATACAACGGAAAATTCACAATATCAACATGCGCGACGCTGCGCTCCGTGTCACTGGAGCATTATTGTTTCTTGTATTGTTGATCACTCCGTTTATTCTTCGGCACTTCAGAAAGTAATATAATACATCAAAAGTTCTTTGACTTAATATAACTATTAGAGACTATTCGCTGGATAGTGGAATGTCCGTTATCCTACACAAAGAATACCGCACTAGGTTTTCCTCCGGGTAGTTTCTACTTCTTATTGATTGCTCATGTTCTTGTATAAGAGTCTGCAGCGCAAGAGTGGAACATGGCAATCATATTTTTTGTAGGCATAAATATTAAAACACTCTATATGATTGAATGGACACATATTTCAATTCCGCCACCTCAACATAAGTTCTGTTTAGTGAAAACTCCTTATTGCTCGTATGGGGCGGAAGTGGCACAATTCAATGGCGAGAAATGGACTGCCACAAACCGAGAAGATGGAGAGGTGCTATCTATAGAATGGTACTCAGACATGTTACCGCAAAACGGATGGGATAACGACGAAGTTAATCGTGATCGTGAAAAGTTCCTGGAGGCGCAGGAATGCCCACAAGGCTAGAAGACAAGTTATCTAACGAGAGCCATATTGCGCGCCTTATTCGGTGATATCGATCACTGAATTTAAACACAAATAGTTCTTTGAATTAAAATATTGCAGGTGGCGGAATAAGACGCGGGGTCATCTGAAGTACAAGGATGGCGCTGATAAGCATTAAGCAGCGAATAGTTTACAGCGGGTAGGAATCTAATCAGACTGAAAGAGGATGAATTTCCTTACTGTTTAGGCAGGGATACTCCCCCTCAACTGGCTAAAGCGCCCCTCTATTGCTTTTCATGCAAGTAACCAATCTTGCCCAGCAATCTTTTTGTATCAGTTTTTCATAACGTGGAATTTAAGGGTGAAGCCGGCTCCTTTTTAGGAGCTGGCGATTAATCTGAGGAGGACGGCACAAGCCGATTATTATATGAAATAGCAATTCTACAGACCACGAGACAGAAACATCATTCATTAACAGGTAAGTTGAATTTTCTGAAAAAACAAATCGCCGGAAGGTCTGCCGGCAAATGGGCGGGTGGCCGAGTGGTTAGGCACCTGATTGCAGATCAGGATACATGGGTTCGATTCCCTTCTTGCCCTCCAACCCCGAATATGTTTATTGAGGTGATGAACCGGGTTAGTGCTCACCTTTCGCCCTGAATCGGTCGAAATAAATGACAAAGCTGCAGTGCAGCCGTGGCATGACACGCAAAAGCATGCTGTTTGTAAGTATCAGAAACTTTCAGGAAGGCAACCTTAGTCATAGTAATGCAAATGCTCCTGTTAAGCTGGTAGGGGCCAGACGATTAGTAGCCAATCGAAACTCAATGCTCGTAATGGAGTAAAGATAAAGCTACCACCCCGTGGGTGAAGACACGTGCAGGATATCAAGAGCCGAAATGATCAAATCTTGTGGCGGCCGGGAAAGACCGGCACTTTATTATGAGTTGTTTTAGAAAAACGCCATATCAAACGAAAAAGCATCCGGATTAAATCCTGCACCTGGAATCCGGACCAGGACGTAAAAGGTAGAGCATCAGAGAATACTGCAGGTGTCACTATTCAATCTTTACGATGAAGTACAGAGAACTTCAGCCGTGCGATGTTCCGCACATAGTAGATGATGATCCTGATGAAACAATCGGGAATATTAAATAACAAGAAAGGAAGAGTTGGTATAGATATTCAAAATGAACTTGAAAGCCTTTTTGAATATCTATTTGTCTAAAAGCGACATGCACTAACTCTTCCTTTCTAAAAACAAAAAAGCCTGATGCCTGAATACCAGGCCTTCAAAAACTTCATAAACCAACATAAATATATGGAAAATAATTTTCTCCTGATAAAGGAAAGAGCAATTGAAATGCTTAAAGACAAAGACGCGTGTAACGGACAAATGTCACGTGTTATGCAATCTGACACTGAAGATGATCTCCTGGAAGTAATCAAAGATAACCTGGACTGGGTTTCTTCCAGATTCGGTAATCCTGTAGAATTCTTATCCCTCTTTACTCCTGAAAAAATTTCTCTTTACGGTATCCTCAATACCGGTGAAGAAAATACAGGATTAGCAAACACCGGGGACAGGAACACCGGGTACAGTAACACCGGGGACAGTAACACCGGGGACAGGAACACCGGGGACAGTAACACCGGGGACAGGAACACCGGGGACAGTAACACCGGGTACAGTAACACCGGGTACAGGAACACCG